>Ga0129310_1000069_pt1 | contig 135916 bp, 163 predicted proteins | sample Go1ome_2_FD_94433 | JGI IMG/M metagenome (GOLD analysis project Ga0129310, IMG submission 94433) | Western lowland gorrila individual fecal microbial communities from Wisconsin, USA - Go1022A metagenome | ecosystem: Host-associated > Mammals > Digestive system > Large intestine > Fecal... | reverse complement strand
GCATCAGGATCTTGTTCCAACACAGCATCTAAAATAGCATCTGAAATTTGGTCTGCAATCTTATCTGGATGCCCCTCAGAAACTGATTCAGACGTGAAAAGTTTACGTTCTGACATAAAAATGTCCCCCCTTAAAAATTTTAAAAATTGCTTAATACGTTATCATAAAAAGCACTTGTTAAAAATTCCATGGTTTCTTCCAAAATCAACTTACCGTTCGAGTTACGACGGTAAAAAGCAGCATTCGATAATAATGATGCTTTTTGCCTAGTAAGTCTCTTAGGAAAAATCCCATAGGATTTTCCGTTGTTTTATGAGTGAGTTTACTCACCATAAAACAAAGAGAGTTACAAAGTACCAATCTACATCTTCTAAAAAGAGATGGCGCGGTTAATGGCGGGTTAGTCAAGGCAGCGAAATCGCAGATAATACTGAAGTATATCAAGATGAGCTAACGAAGAATAACACGTTATTAAACCGCCAGATTGTCTTATCGGGACTCATTAACTCACTTATTGTACCACGTTTTACCGCAAATGCCTATAACAAATTTATTATCAGGTGATAACTTTTACCTATCTTTACAAAGGTGATATTAGTTTTACCGTGATGACATCTTTGTCACTTCATCTAGAATTCCTTTATAAATTTAACAATATTGAAGCTTTGTTAGGAATATTTGGCAAAAATATATTATACTAAAGATATGAAAACCTACGAAAAACTTTATAATTATCTCAAGACACAAGACGATTATGTTAGCGGGGAAAAATTGGCGCAAGAATTTGAGTTATCTCGCACAGCTATTTGGAAAGCAATTAAAACCTTGGAAGACAAGGGGGTTCAAATTCATTCGGTTAAAAAACGCGGTTATAAAATTATCTCAGGCGACCTACTACTCCCTCAGCAAATTGCGACAAATCTTAATATCGCGGTCACTTTGAATGAAAAAAGTGAATCAACTCAGTTAGATGCTAAAAATAATATCGATACTGATAAGCAACCGCACCTTTACCTAGCTCCAAGTCAAGAAATGGCTAAAGGACGATTTGGCAGACGCTTTTTTGCCTCAAAACAAGGTGGCATCTATATGTCTCTTCACCTAAAACCAAACGTTCCTTTCGAACAAGTTAAACCCTATACGCTCATGGTGGCATCTAGCATTGTCAAGGCTATTTCTCGTTTGACAGGTATTGAAACCGAAATAAAATGGGTCAACGATATCTACCTAAATAGCAAAAAAATCGCAGGCATTTTAACCGAAGCGATTTCATCTGTTGAAACCGGCTTGATTACCGATGTGATTATTGGTGTCGGACTTAACTTTCATATCACAGATTTTCCAGACGATATTGCACAAAAAGCTGGAACCCTTTTTAGCGAGCAACCAACTATCACACGCAATCAATTAATCACTGAAATTTGGAATCTTTTCTTCACAATTCCTCAAAAAGATTTAGTAAAAGTTTATAAAGAAAAATCACTTGTTTTAAACAAACAAGTGACCTTTATCGAAAATGATATTCTCTTTTCAGGTGTAGCTGAAGAAATTACAGACCATGGACATCTTCTTGTTAAACTTGACAATGGTCAAGAAAAATTATTACGTAGTGGGGAAATCAGTCTTTCTTCTTGGTAGTTGATGTCAACGTGTGAATGAATTTGTCAACCTTATAGGTACGCTTGAGGTCGCGAAAAAGCAAAATTCCCCAAAAGAAAGCAAATAAATAATCACCTTCAAATAAACATTCATTAAAAAAGTATGTTTCAAAAGCGCACATCAGCGCCACAAATATAAAACGGCTTTTAGTCATGTTTCTATTATAACATACCTTCATTATTTTGACAGATTTCACAGAATCTGTTGTTTAGAAAAAGTCTTTTTTTGATACTTCCCTTAGATTCCTTGCTTTTTTATTTCTAGGCTCAGACCTCAAAGCATCTACTGGATGCTCAAAACTTCCGAGATGTAGGAGAAACTTCGTTTCTCTTATCTGCAACCTTAAACAATCTCCCAGATTGCTTAAGCAGCACAAAATATCGTCTTGTTGCTCACTTCATTCGCGAATAATCCTAAAATCGAACAGAGAAACAACAATTGTTTGCAACTTAGTTTGAGTTAAAAGTAAGTTTATCTACATAAAAAAAGAACTTCGTTTGAAGTTCTTTTTAATCCTCAATCTTATTAATTTTATCTGCTAGGAAATCAAAGCCTTCTGGAATGAAATTTTCTTCTTGCACTTCTTCCTGTGCTGGCTCTTTGCGTTGTTTTTTCAAATTTTGAGCAAATTCTGTTCGGATACTGTTGAAGTCTTTACGTGGAACAGCCAAAATATTTGGTGAAAAACCTGCTGCCTTGCTCATGATGTTGCCAAACATATCGTTAAGGTCAGTTCGTTTCATGGCTTGTTCCGCATTAAAAGCGGCATCAAAAGCTAAAATAGCATTTTCACTATTGGCAAGAACTGGCTCCGAACCTAGCAAAAGCGCGCGGTCTTGAGCAGAAATACTGTCTAAAATCTCATTCCACGCTCCTTTAAGAGCCTCTAGATATTCCCTTGATTTCTGACTATCAACAATCGTTTCTTCCATGATGGTCAAAATCTTCACGCGGTCCACTTTAAACTTAAAGCCAGTAACTGATTTTTTGCGGCTTACCGTTTTTTGAGAAATAGCTGAGCTATCAATCTTAGAAAGTTCTTCTTTCAAGTCTTTAATTTCACTTTTGAGCTTTGCTAATTCATCTGACAATCCGTCTGGAACTTGTGCTGCCGAAATTTCTTTTCCTGCTTCTGATAATTGAATCGTTAACATTTCAGCATAAATTTTTGGCTGAACACCATTTTTGATTTCAGGCAAAGCTTTCGTCACCAAATCAATCATTGTAAAAATACGATTTTGTTCAGCAGTTGCTAAATTCTCTTGGAATGTTTGGCTTGTGTGTGTATTTTCACCACCAGTTTGAACGACCAATAAATCACGTAAGTAATTTAACAAATCCGTCGCAAAGCGACTCATGCTCTTTCCGCTATCAAAAATCGTTTCCAAATTTGCCAAAGCTTGACTAGTTTGATTTGCCAAAACATTTGCCACAAAATCATCTAAGGCTGTCATTGAAATGCTACCTGTGATTTCTTCTGCGATAGCAAGCGACACATGATTATCAGGTGTTAAACTAAGCGCTTGGTCAAGAATCGAAAGCGCATCACGCATTCCACCCTCAGCACAACGCGCAATCAAGGTCAAGGCATCTTCTTCATAGCTAATTTCTTCTTTGTCAAGAATATTAGCCAAATGTTCACGAATAGCCGCTAATTTAATCGCTTTAAATTCAAATCGTTGCACACGTGATAAAATCGTTGCTGGAATTTTATGCAATTCTGTTGTTGCTAAAATGAAAACAACATTTTCTGTTGGTTCTTCCAACGTTTTCAAAAGAGCATTAAAGGCACCTGTCGATAGCATATGCACTTCATCAATGATGTAAACTTTATAAGTTGCACGGCTTGGTGCATAGGTTGATTTATCACGAATTTCACGAATTTCATCAACACCATTATTTGATGCAGCATCGATTTCAATGACATCTTCAAGGCTGCCATTTGTAATATCACGACAAATATCGCAATGATTACATGGCTCGCCATTGACTTGATTAGGGCAGTTCATCGCCTTAGCAAAAATTTTAGCAGCACTTGTTTTCCCTGTTCCACGAGGACCAGAAAATAGATAAGCATGGCTAATTTTTCCTGAAGAAACTGCTTGTTTTAAAGTTGTTGAAATGACCGTTTGCCCAACCATTTCATCAAAAGTTTGGCTACGATATTTTCGATAAAGTGCTTGATACATTATTTTTCAACTCCAAACATATCCAAATTCCAATATGATTTTTCCAAAAGTACGGCAACAAATTTTTCAAGATACTCTTGGTCAATCGCATCATAATCATCTGTTAAACGTGAGTCCAAATCCAGAACACCCACTAATTGGTTATTTTTGACCATAGGGACAACGATTTCACTCATGGCTGCTGAATCACAAGAAATATAATTAGCATGTTTTGTCACATCTGCCACAATTATCGTTTCTTGATTAGCTGCTGCTTCGCCACAAACACCTTTTCCAAGTGCAATATGAACGCACGATACCCCGCCTTGAAAAGGACCCAAAAGCAATTCCTGACCATCAAATAAATAAAAGCCTGTAAAAACAGAATTTGGTAAAGTCATCTTTAAGAGAGCGCTAGCATTTGAAAGATTTGATAGCAGATTTTTTTCGTTAGCAAATAGCGCTTTCGCCTGTGCTAACATGATTTGATAATTCTCTATTTTCTTTGTGTTTTCCATAAGGTTTATTATATCAAAAAATAAGCCTGCCGTCATATTTTGCTTAGAATAAACAAACACCACAAAAAAGTCTGAAATAATCATATTTCAGACTTTTTCTATATTTTATTGAATGACTACAACTGTTATTTTGCCTACTACTTTTTTAAAATTATTGCCAATAACTTGGACGATTTTTTTCGTAGGCAGCTATCAAATTTTCATATTGAAGCGTGATGCCAATATCATCAAGTCCAAGGACAAGTTTACGCTTCCATTCGCCATCAATTTCAAACGGAAATTCTCCCGCAGATGACTTGATGACTTGGTTTGGTAAATCAATCGTAATTTCTTCACCAGCTGGTAGCGCAGCTAATTTCTGACGGACTTCCAAAGGTTGAACAATTGGAAGCATCCCATTTTTCAATTCATTATTGTAGTGAATATCAGAAAATGAGCCTGCAATCACACAACGAAAACCATAATCTTCCAAGGCCCAAGCAGCGTGTTCACGTGATGACCCTGAACCAAAGTTATCCCCTGAAATCAGAATCGTTGCATCGCGATATTCAGGTTTGTTAAAGATAAAATCTGGATTTTCATCGTAATTATCATTGAGATAGCGCCACTCAAACAGCAAATTTTTACCAAAACCTTTTTTATCAACAGCTTTCAAGAACTGTTTTGGAATAAGCTGGTCAGTATCAATATTATCATTCATCAAAGGGACAGACTTCCCTGTGTAAACAGTAAATTTTTCCATTATCTCTCTCCTTTACTGAACTTCTGACAGTTGGCGAACATCAATGAATTTACCAGCAATTGCTGCCGCTGCCGCCATAGCTGGGCTACAAAGATGTGTACGCGCTCCAAAACCTTGACGCCCTTCAAAGTTACGATTACTTGTTGAGGCACAATGAACGCCTTCTGGCACATGGTCTGGGTTCATTCCAAGACACATTGAACAACCAGGCTCACGCCATTCAAAACCAGCATCCATGAAAATTTTATCAAGCCCTAGTCGCTCTGCTTCTTTCTTAACAGGACGAGAACCAGGAACAACAATAGCTGTCAGATTCGGTGAAATATGTTTGCCCTTGACAATCTTAGCTGCTAATTCAAGGTCTGATAGACGCGCATTGGTACAAGAACCAATGAAAACGTAACCCAAATCAATATCTTCAGCTTTATCACCAGGCTTAATGTCCATATAATGATAAGCACGTTCATCATTCATGTCTTTGATTTCTGGGAATGGTTTGCCAAATTCAACACCCATTTCAGGGTTTGTTCCCCAAGTCACCATTGGTGCCAATCCTGAAACATCAATGGTAATAACTTTATCATATTCGGCATCAGGGTCAGAAACCAATGTTTTCCAATCTTCGACCGCTTGCTCGAATTTATCACCTTTAGGCGCCGCTTCACGACCTTTAACGTAATCAAAGGTCTTTTGGTCTGGATTCATCAAGCCCATTTTTGCTCCAAATTCAATCGACATGTTTGCAATGGTCATGCGTTCATCCATTGAAAGAGCATCAATGGCTTCACCACAATACTCAACCGCATAGCCTACACCAGCATCAACACCATATTGAGCAATCAAAGCAAGGATAAAGTCTTTTGAATAAACACCTTTTTGTGGTTTACCGACAAATTCAACTTTCATTTTCTTTGGTTTTACTTGCCAAATGCACTGTGTTGCAAAAACGTGTTCTACTTCAGATGTTCCGATACCAAAGGCAATTGCCCCAAAAGCACCGTGTGTTGCCGTATGGCTGTCCCCGCAGACAACAAATTTACCAGGTTGACTACGTCCTGTTTCTGGACCTACCATATGAACAATCCCTTGGCGTTCTGTTCCATGCGTTGCCGCATCAATGCCAAATTCTTCAACATTGCGGGCAAGGGTATCAATTTGATTTTTTGACACCAAGTCGCGAATATTGAAAATATCTACCGTTGGAACATTGTGGTCAGTCGTTCCAAATGTTAAATCTGGGCGACGTACTTTACGACCTACATCTCTAAGTCCTTGGAATGCCTGCGGACTTGTTACTTCATGAATATAGTGCTGGTCAACATACATAAGCTGTGGTTCGCCTTCTTCACCAGTAACCACATGGCGTTCCCAAAGCTTATCAAAAATCGATTTTCCGCTCATTTCATCCTCCAAATTCTTCTCACTATTTCATTTTCTAGTTAGCTACTATTTCCAAATGACGATATACCAGTATAAAACCGCAATATCAATCACCATTCCAAAATACCAACAAGCTTTAAAGTACCATTTCAAAGTTTTATGATGAAAGATTTTTCCACCAAGAAAAGCACCGATTCCACCAAATAAGATACTTTCTAAAAGCAATGTTTTCTCTGGAATTCGCCAACGTCCATGCTCTGCTTTCTTTTTATCAATACCATAAGTCAGAAAGGTCAAAACATTCCACAAAACGAAAATGAGAAGCGCTAATTCTTTTAAAGTCATAGATTTGCAATAATAGCTGCGGTCATTTCAGCTGTTGAAGCTTTACCGCCTAAATCACGTGTTAAAATGCCTTGATTGAATGTCTTATCAACCGCATTTTCAATGAGTTCTGCACCAGCTACTTCACCAAAACTTTCACGCAACATCATGGCAACAGATAAAATCATGCTGACAGGATTGGCAATGCCTTGTCCAGCAATATCTGGAGCTGAACCGTGAATCGGCTCATAAAGGCTTGGTCCATTTTCTGAATGGCTAGCTGATGGCATAACACCAAGTGTGCCTGGAAGCACGCTTGATTCATCAGACAAAATATCACCAAAAAGATTTTCCGTAACCACAACGTCAAAGCGTGATGGATTTGTAATCATAATCATGGCTGCGCTATCCACCAATTGATGTTCCAACGTGACATCTGGAAATTCTAAGGCTACTTCTTCAGCAACTTTACGCCATAATTTTGAAGTTGCCAAGACATTTTGTTTATCAATGCTTGTCACTTTTTTGCCGCGAAGTCGTGCCAATTCAAATGCCTTGCGAATAATACGGCGGATTTCCTGCGCTGAATAGTCATTGATATCACGTGCTGATTCATCTTGTAATTGATGTTCACCAAAATAGATACCACCTGTTAACTCACGGACAACAACAAAGTCAACTCCTTCAATGCGTTCAGGTTTCAAAGGCGACAAGTGTTTCAACGCATCAAAGATACGAACAGGTCTGATATTTGCAAACAAATTTAATTCCTTACGAATGGCAAGCAAGCCTTGTTCTGGACGAACAGGAGCGTTATCATACTTTGGACCACCAATGGCAGCTAATAAAATCGCATCAGCTGATTTTGCCGCATCCAAAGTCTCTTTTGGTAGTGGATGACCACTGGCATCAATTCCTGCGCCACCAAAAGGTTTTGCATCAATGCCATAATCAAAATTAATTTTTGAAGCCACAACTTCAAGGACTTCTAAGCCTGCTGCCATAATTTCTGGACCAATACCATCACCAGCAAGTGTAACAATTTTTTTCGTCATAATGAGATACCGCAAGCAACATCGTTGCTTCTCTATAAATTCCTTTCTTATTAATTAGTTGGCACATCACGGAATGAAACGGCTTTGCCAATTTCACCAGCATTTTCTTTTTGAACAAAAGCATTCGCATTGACATAAGCAATAGCACCTGCTTTAAGCACGTCAAAATCAATACCAGATGCGTTGAAAATTGTTCCTGTATCAACATTTTCAATTGAAACAGACACACGCGCTTGTGAATCAATACCGTCTGTTACAGCATCCATTGTGTAGCTGAGAAGGCGGACAGTTTGATTGAAGAATTTATCGACAGCGTTATAGATAGCTTCAACAGAACCTTTTCCATTTGCGATAACTTCAACTTCTTCACCGTCAGCGTTTACCATAAGCACTTCAGCTGTCACCGTATCATCAGCATTTGATGTTAATTTCAAATCGCCAAAGTGGAAGCCTTCTGGATTTTCAATTTCTGTTCCAGCAACCAAAGCTCTGATATCAGCGTCTGTAATTTCATGTTTCTTATCAGCCAATTTTTTAAATTTACCAAATAGCGTTGCAATTTCTGATTCTTCGAAAGCAAGTTCGAGTTCTTTCAATTTTTCAACGAAAGCATGACGACCTGAAAGTTTACCAAGCGGAAGCGAGTTGTGTTTGACACCGACAAGCTCTGGCGTGATAATTTCATAAGTGAGTGGATTTTTAAGCACACCATCTTGGTGAATACCAGATTCGTGTGAGAAGGCATTTCCACCAACCACAGCTTTATTCTTAGGAATTGAAATTCCTGAGAAGCGTGAAATCAATTCAGACGTATTGACCGTTTCGTTAAGGACAATATCAGATGTCGCTTGATAATAATCTTCACGGATATTAAGAGCTACTGCAATCTCTTCAAGTGCCACGTTTCCAGCACGTTCACCAATACCATTAACTGTCCCTTCAACGCGTCCAGCACCATTTTTGATAGCTGCTAAAGTGTTGGCTGTCGCCATTCCAAGGTCATCATGACAATGTGGACTGAAGATAATCTCGCAGTCTGATTTTGTATTTTCAATCAAATATTTGAAGATGTTACCATATTCCTCTGGCGTTGTGAAACCAACCGTATCAGGAATATTGATGTAAGTTGCGCCAGCATCAACCGCTGTCTGAACAACTTGGAGAAGATAATCAAGTTCTGTTCGGGTTGCATCTTCTGGAGAAAATTCGACCACATCAAATTTACTGCGTGCATAAGTCACATGTTCTTTGATAATATCAAGAATTTCTTCTTTTGTTTTTTTCAATTTATATTCACGATGAATAGGACTTGTTGCAATGAACACGTGACATTGTGGGTATTTAGCATCTTTCAATGCTTCATAACAAGCATCAATATCTGATTTCACAGAACGTGCTAAACCTGACACCGCAGTTGTTGTCATTGCTGCTGAAATTTGACGAACCGCTTCAAATGAATCAGGACTAGCTGCTGGAAAACCAGCTTCAATTGAAGCAATACCCCATTTTTCAAGCTGTTTGGCAATTGCTACTTTTTCTTTGATTGAAAAATTAACGCCTGGCGTTTGTTCACCATCACGAAGAGTGGTATCAAGGAATTCAACTTTACGCATAGTAACCTCTTTCTAATATTAACAAAAGCATTAAGATAAAAATAAAAACATCTCACGGACAAGCGAGATGTTTTTTATCCCGCTTGGTAAGCCAAACAGGACTAATGCTTTCATGCACTAGCCCTCATTACGCAATAGCAAGACTGTCATATTTGCGAATGTCATTGACTTAATTCCCTTCGATGTTTTTCGTTTTTTTTACATAATACTCTTTTCTAGAATAAAAGTCAACAGAATAATCCAAATAAAATAAATTTTCTGAATACTTTCTGAGATTTTTACAAAATAGTTGATAACTTAGCTGAAAAAGAGACTTTTTTCTGTTGATTGGTTATAAAAAGACACCAAACTTAGCTCGGTGTCTAGATTCTCTATTCACTACAAATCATTCTAAAATAGTTGCGATTTTAGTGTTGATAAGGTCGATAGCGACAACGTTTGATGCTCCTTCTGGGATGATAATGTCTGCATAACGTTTTGTTGGTTCGATGAATTGGTGGTACATTGGCTTAACAACTGATGTGTATTGGTCAATAACGCTGTCAAGGCTACGTCCACGTTCTTCCATATCACGTTTGATACGGCGAATAATACGGATATCATCATCGGTATCAACAAATAATTTAATATCCATTAAATCACGAAGGCGTTTATCTTCAAGAACCAAGATTCCTTCGACAATAAAAACATCTTGTGGTTCTTGGCGATATGTTTTTTCGCTACGCGTATGTTGTGTGTAATCATAAATTGGAATGTCAACAGGACGCCCTGCAATAAGTTCATTGATGTGTTCAATCATCAAATCCGTATCAAAAGCAAGTGGGTGGTCATAATTGGTTGACACGCGTTCTTCAAATGTCAGATGACTTTGGTCTTTATAGTAAGAATCATGTTGAATCATCGCAATCTTTTGGTCTTTAAAATTCGCCAAAATAGCCTTTGAAACACTGGTTTTTCCACCACCAGAGCCACCAGTCACACCAATAATAATAGGTTTTTTACGCATTTATTACTCCAAATCAAAAATATTTCCTATCTATTCTACTACATTTTTACCATTTTTTAAATGCTGAAAACTCTTACTTATTCACGAAATAAAAAAAGATTCCCTTTCTATGTTATAATAGGTGAAGATTACAAACATAGAAAAGGAAACTTATGATTTCACAATTTCCACAAGTCTGGCAAGAGCAGTTAGCTAATCTGAAATTTAGCGAGCTAACAGCTATTCAAAAACAAATTTTCGAGCCTATTTCACAAGGTGATAATGTCCTTGGTGTCAGCACAACTGGTACAGGTAAGACACTAGCTTATCTTTTCCCAACACTTTTAAATGTGACACCCAAAAAATCACAACAATTATTGATTTTAGCACCAAATACCGAACTAGCAGGGCAAATTTTTGAGGTAACTAAAACATGGGCTGAGCCTCTAAATCTTACAGCACAGCTATTCATTTCTGGTTCTAGTCAAAAACGTCAAATCGAACGTTTGAAAAAAGGTCCAGAAATTCTTATCGGAACACCTGGGCGTGTTTTCGAGTTAGTCAAGCTCAAAAAAATCAAAATGATGAACGTTGACACAATCGTTTTGGATGAATTTGATGAATTGCTAGGTGACTCTCAATATCATTTTGTTGAAAATATCATCAACCGTGTTCCACGTGACCACCAAATGGTTTACATGAGTGCAACCAATAAAGTTGACGCTGACGCACTCGCTGAAAATACGTTGACGATTGATTTGTCTGACCAAAAGCTGGAACAAATCGCTCATTATTACATTACCGTTGATAAACGTGACCGCCTTGAATTACTCCGCAAATTTTCAAATATTCCAGAATTTCGTGGCTTGGTCTTTTTCAACAGTCTTTCAGATTTAGGAGCTGCTGAAGAACGTCTCCAATTTAATCGTGTTTCTGCTGTTTCTTTGGCTTCTGATATTAATGTCAAATTCCGTAAAGTCATTCTTGAAAAATTCAAAAATCATGACATTTCACTACTGTTGGCAACTGATTTAGTTGCCCGTGGGATTGATATTGAAAATCTCGAATACGTTATCAATTTTGACCTCGCTCGTGATAAAGAAGTCTATACTCATCGTGCAGGAAGAACTGGACGTATGGGAAAAGCTGGCGTTGTTATTACTTTCATTACACACAAAGAAGAATTGAAAAAACTAAAAAAATACGCTCAAGTCTCAGAAGTTTATCTTAAAAATCAAGAACTTCATTTGAAAAAATAAGCCTTCAATACACTCAAAAAGCACATCCGATTGAGAATTTTCTCTTTCAGCTGTGCTTTTTTTGTTAGAGGAAGGGATGACTAAACTTAAATTTATTAGTCTTTAGAGACTTTTCTTCGTTTCCAGATGCCTGCTGTTAGTGTCACTAAAGCAAAGCCGAGAGCAAGAAGATAATTTTGTGTAACGCTTGATGTTTGAGGGAGCTCGTCGGTTGCTTTTGAACTTGCCAAAGGTTTAGCAGGAGTTGAAGCTTTAACTTCTTTATGAACGGTTACGACCCCTAGGGCAGCTACCTCTCCTCCTTTCTCGTTTTCACTGACCTGCGGTTCCACTTTCGGTGGTGTTTCTGGTTTGATGACCTCTTCAGGAATGAGAGATTCTTCTTTCGGAACATCAGTGTCCTCGATAATTTCTTGACCGTCTAGAGCTTTTTCAGCTGCTTTCAAATTAGCCAAGGCTGCATCTACTCCTCCTTGAGTTGCACCTTCATTTGCTAAAACAGCAAGTGCTTCTTCAAGGGCTTGGTCGTAAGCGTCTTTGACAGTTTCGCTGGCATTTTGGTATTTAGCGGCTGTCACTTTAAGGACTGCAGATTTAGCTGACAAATCACGCAAAGCTGTAAAATCTGTTGCTTGTCCGTCCAAGGCTTCACGCGCAGCAACCAAATCAGCCAAAGCTGTATCGACTTCTTCTTGAGTTGTTTGAGCTTTTGCCAAGATAAATTTAGCAGAACGATAAAGTGTATCATAAGTAATGCGTGATGACGCACTAGCATTATAATAAGCAGGGTCTGCTTGAACACCAGCATAACGGTCGCTTTCATCACTCAAGGCTTGGTATTGTGTTTCTTGACCATCAAGAGCTGCTTTCGCCACTTGCAAGTTAGCCAAGGCATCATCTACTTCTGCTTGTGTATGTTTTTCCGACAAGATTGTTTGAGCACTTGTTAGCGCATCACGATAAGTCAACAATTTAGCTAATGATGCGTTATAATAACGTGCTTCTTTCTCTAAATCAGCTGTTGCATTTGTTTCTGAAATCAAGCCTGTCTTATCAATCACACTGAATTTCACACGATTTTGTTTGCCATATAGGACTGTAAAGTCAGGGTCCTCATAAATTTCATAGCCCTCTGGTAAATTCAATGCCAATGTGTAATCGCCAACGTAAACATCTTTACCATAATCCTTTTTTACATAACGGGCTGCTGGAACACTAGTTACTTTTCCGTCTTTATTAACAATTGTAACGTCAGTTCCCTTAGGCAAATCTTTATCGAAATCAAGCACCAATGCTGCTTTGCTGAAAGTGTGAACAAAGAAATCAACGGTCTTATAACTATCAGTCTCTGAAATACTTACTTTTTGACTAGTTGGACCAGCAAGCTCTGCCCACTCTTCATCATAAAGCGCAAGTTCAACAGTATAATCGCCAAAAGGTAAATCAACCGTTGTCAAATCTTCACCAAAGAAATGCAAATCAGTAACAATATCGCCTTTAGCGTCTTTGATAATGAAAGTATAATCGACATAACTATTGCCTTTTGTTTCATCATTCAACAGGTTAACAGTCACACGACCGCTATCATTACCAACGTTAATCAAATCTTCTACTTTTGCATAAGCGACATTTCCTGCGTAATCCTCAACAGCATAGTAGAAATCTTCAATGTCAGCCAAGTCAAGTGGCAACGTAAATGAGCCGTCAGCATTCGGTGTGAGATAGACTTGTTCAACTTCACCTTTTTCATTTTCTGCGTAGTAAAAAATGCTATCTTCAAAGACGCCCGAACCATCTGGGTCAAGAGCCTTACGTGGCGTAAAGGTCAATGTATTTTCATCATAAGTCGCCGTTGTGATAATCGGTTCTTTGCGGTCAACAATCACATCAAAGGCTAAATGCTGTGCATCTGCGCCGATAACTTCTGGATAATAAGTCAAAACATATTTATACTTACCGTCAGCTAGGTCGTGACCGTCTTGGTCTTTACCATCCCACCGTGTTGCATATAATACACTAGCTTTTTTATAATAATTTTTAATGCCTGACGAATCGCCACTTTCCCACAATGGATTTTCAAAATTAACATCATCTGCCGCATAAACAGCTGCTGTCGCATTTGTATAATTTCTCAAGAAAACACCTTTAAACAAGACATAATCTTGATTACCATCGCCGTCTGGTGAAATTGCTAAGTACGGTTGACCATTTTCATCTAATTGTAGGACAAAATCACCATCATCATTAGAATAAGTACCAAGCACTTTATAATAACCACTTCCAGCATTATTTGTCAGAAGCGAAGTCGTTGCATCACCACTTTCAACGACATGGTCATCACTAACTTCAAAGTAGAAACCGTCTTTACCATCAGATACCAGTTGATAGACAGGTGTTTCAACAACAGCTAGATTTTGGAAATCACCTCTGAAACCAACATATGGAATGCTGACAACTTCTGCTAGATCAGTTGGGTCTAAGAAGCGAACAAAGCCTTCAAGGTAATAACCATTTGGCATTTCTTTGCTCAATAATTCCGCAAATTGACTAGCATCCACAGTAATCGTGATTGTCTCTGAGCTATTAGCTTTAACAGTAATCGTATGACCTGTTGTCGTTGACAATTGACGTGGTGCTAGCGTAATTTCCCCATTTTCAACCGTATCCGTACCTAGATTAGTTTCGTAAGTTAAGGTTTTATCTTGGTCACCAATATTATGAATAGTTACATCAAATGTAAAGGTATCGCCAACATTTCCGAGCGTAACACTACCATAACCATCATCACCAGTCACATAAAGTCCTGTGCTAACTGCTGATGCCGTATCAACAAGCCCTGCACCTTGTTGACGTGGTGATGTGTAAGCTTGCGCTTCTTTATCATAATGTGCCTTAGCTGTACTCATAATCAAGGCTTTGACAAGGTAACCAACTTCTTCATCTGATTTTTCGGGGAAATTTTCTTTAAGGTATTGTTTCACCAAAGCAACTACACCTGCAACATGAGGTGATGCCATACTTGTACCACTCATCGAACCGTATTTATCATTATTGTAAGATGAATAAATACTGCCACCTGGTGCAGCAACGTCAGGTTTTAGCGCACCATCCGTCGTCAATCCCCAGCTACTAAAGCTAGAAAATTTACCTGCTCCTGGATTGTCAAATTTTTCAGCAACATCGCTAAATTTAATTTGATAGCCACCTTTTGCTAGCTCGATACCAAATTTATATGGGATAAATGCTGACGGAATCGCAATCGCTGTATCATCAATTGCCATGCTAACATTTGAACCATCTGGGTCGTTGTTAAAGATGATAACACCTTCGGCACCATGTGCTGTCGCATTCGCAATTTTTTCAGAAAATGTTAAACCACCACGTTGGATAAGAGCAAGTTTTCCTGTTAAATCGACACCTTCAAGTTCCTCTGTTGTCCCTGTTCCAACATAGACATAATCATAAGCTTTGCCATTTTCAAATTTCTTATCACTTTTATCTGGATTGGTAAATGAACTCTTACCATTATTAAGCTCAGCATTATCTTCCATTCCAACAAATGTCACTACATTGCTACGTGTAATGCTATTGTTGTAAGAAGCAACAGAGATAACATCTTGTGTTGTTGATGGATTGCCAACAAGACCATAATCAGGATTTTCTGCTGACGGATTAATACTGTCCCCAAAAGCACCTTCATTACCAGCAGCGAAAACGACGTTAACACCAGCCTTTTGAGCTGCCTTTACAGCGTCAATTAATGTTTGTTCAATATTAACTTCAGAGCCTGTTGTACTTCCAAGACTAAGGTTGATAGAGTCCGCACCCAATTTCACAGCGTCCTCAATTGCACGAACGTAAAGTGCTGGACCAGTCGATGATTTCAAATCTGAGAAAACACGTAAGAAAATGACTTGAGCTTCTGGTGCCACACCATAAATGTATTCATCACCCAAAGCTTTGGTAGGATTTCCTGTTGCAATCCCCGTAACGTGCATACCGTGTGAAGCTTCTTCACCTTCTTTTAAAATCGTATTTCCATCAACATAGTTGTATCCAAAGACAACTTTATCATTAAACCATTTCCCATAGGTAATACCAGCTGCGGCTTTAGCTGCTTCAATTTCTTCTTCGCTACCATATTTAGCGGTAGAAAGGTCTGAAATGTGTAAAACATCATGGTCAACATCCAAACCTGAATCGATAATAGCAACGATTGTTCCTTGTCCTTTATAGCCGCTCTCCCAAGCCTCTGGAACTGTAATAAGCTCGTCACTATCAATACTTTGAGGTGTTGCAGAATCAAGTGTTTGCTCTTCTGGTTGAGCTTTTTCTGTTACTTCAGTAACCACTTCACTAGAAACACTTGCTGCAGATGCTTCAACATCTTGTGCTATTTCTTCAGCAACTTCACTCGAAGCACTACTCTCTTGCGCATTAGCCACATTACCAACAGCAGTCGCTTCTGATGTAGCAGCTGGGCTAGAAAGTTCTTCTGATACTGTCTCCTGCGTTTTAGAAGCTAATGCCACTTCATCTGCTGTTGCACTAGCTGTCGCCGTGCTTTCAACCCTACTTGCTTCAATCGTCGTTTCTACTGATGCCACTTGAGCAAAATCAGCTGTGCTTGAACTTTCTGTTGCCTGCACCACTTGCTCAATATTAGAAGCAGAGTCTGTTTGACTTACTCCTGCTGCTTTTGACAACTCATCAGCCGAAACACGACCTGCACCTGCTGCCAAAAAGACAGCTCCCACAAGGACTGAAACTAGTCCGACCTTGTACTTCCTAAAAGAGAATCTCTCTTTCTTATCCATAATAAACCTCCCAAAATGGTTATTTCATATTGACGGCTCGTCAATATAAAAAACATTAAAACACAAGTTTATTAAAAAATCAATCTTTTTTCTGAAAATTCTTTTATTTTTACCATATTTTATAGTTATAGGTATATATATAAAACATTTATAGTCAGATTTATTGACAAATAATGTGATAAATACTAGGGATTACCTTATTTATAATTATTAGTCAAAAATTGTATTTTTATTAAAAAACATCAAAAAAAGTACCCGCTAGGGATACTTTTTCATCGAATAAATAGTTTTTGTAAGAATATGACCTTATTTTAGATTGTTAATCACTCGTTCCAAACGTGAGATAGCTTCAACAGGCAGAGCTAGTTTAGGGTTATTTTGATTGAAAGACAATAGAAAATTCAAACGAATTTGCATCCGTGAACGAATCAATTGTTTGTATTTCGCATCAAAACGGTGGACAGGATAGTCCTCTAATGTCAGATATTCAAAGCCTTCAATTGGACCAAAAGCCTTAAAATCAGCATTGCCGTCAACAATTTTTTCAATGATATCTAAAGAAACTTCTTTTGGAATACCATTTCCCATGTAAAATCCCGTATTAATGATATAACAGTCAACACCACTAGCAAATAATGAACGGAATTTTTGATAATCTTCGACCAAAGGATAAACCCTAAATGGATTTGCAAATGGTTCAATAACTAATGATTGCTTGCTACCTTCAATATTTTCAGCGCTTGAACGTTTTGTCATCAATGTACAACCCATTGTCGCTGCCATGAGTGGATCATTAATTTTGATTAAAGGTGGCAATGAATCGTCTTTCATAATCCAAAAAATCGCATTAATTGGCTCCTCGATATGGTCAACACGATTTGGCGTTGCAAAACGTGATTTTACGGTACGTCCGTTCCCATTACGAATATCCTCGGTCATCAATTTTTTACGACCATTATCATCTAACGTCACACCACAATTTTGAACAGTCACGAAAAAGTCTTGCTCTGGGTGTCCCGTTGGATAATCGTTGGTCTTATCAAAATAAGACGGTTCTAGCGCAATGGATGAGCCATCTTTTTCGGAAATAATAAAGGCATCATCATGTAACACTTTGATATCGTATTTTCCATTATGCTTAGCATGAGTCAACGTTGATTTTCCTGAACCAGATAAGCCAAAGAAAGAGGCAACATAATCATTTTTTTCCTCTTTTCCTTGGAAAATTTTCAAACCACCGTGGCAAGAAACATAGCCATTGCGCGCAGCTGTTCCCCAAGCCAACGTTAATGTCGCTTTTTTCAATTCTCCAAAATAATTCAAACCTAAAATAGCCACACAATTGTGATTCGTGTCAAAATAAGCTAAACCATCTGGATAATCTGGATGAGACCATTTAGGATCAAAAAAGACAAAAATATCATCTTCATCATACCGTTTAGAAACTTTTAAACGATTTTTAAATTCTTCATCTAAAATCTGAAAATTAAGCAACCATGAATAGAGATTGTTGATTTCTTCCTCAGGCACCATCAAATGTGCACGCACCATAAACTCTTCATCCAAACCAACAATAGCATCTGCTTTATAGAATTTGCGACTATGGGCTTGATAAACCGCACTTCGCACAATGGATAACAAGCGCTCATCTTCATCTGAATCCAAGCCATAAATACGACGTGCCTTAGCTGTTCTACCAACCACAGCTCCCGAATTTGTCAATAAAACTCGAGCATAGGACGGCAAGCCAAGTTCCTTCGTATGAATGACAGGCATATCCAAAATCACTGTACCAGCAGCATTCGATGCCAATTGATAAGCCTCTTCTAAAGTCTTAATTGAAATGACCTGATTCTCATAAAATGCTGTTTCGACAATAGTTTTTAATGCAGAAAAATATGGACTTGCTTTGCGCATTTCCAAAGTTGAAAATTGATTACGTGTTACCATTTTCTACCTCCTATTGTATGGTTACCCTTATTTTATCACAATTGCATACGCTTTCATAACCAAAAGTGTAAAACCATTGCAAAAAAGAAAAAATTTATAAAAATTTTCATGAAGAACACAATTTGTAACCATATTTCTAAACTAAAAAAGGTCAGAACACGACCGTTCTAACCTTTATCAAAATTATTTTGCAATATCAAATACTGTTGATTTAACAGTTGTCATTGCTTCAATAGAGTATTTCACACCTTGTGTTCCAGCACCAGATTTCTTAGCACCAAGGAATGGGAAGTTATCTGTACCACGTTGTGTTTTGTTGTTGATGTGAACAGTACCCACTTCAAGTTGTTCAGCAATCTTGAATGCCAATGGGAAGTTGTTTGTAAATACTGCTGCTTGAAGACCGTATTCAGATTTGTTTGAAATTTCAACAGCTTCTTCTACTGAATTAACACGGATAACTGGAAGGACTGGACCAAATGGTTCTTCCCAAGCCAAACGCATATCAGTTGTTACATTGTCAAACAATACTGGACTAATAAGGTTACCTTCACGTTTGAATGAAATAACTTCTTTAGCACCTTTGTCTTGAGCGTCTTTGATAAGACCTTCAACATAGTCAGCAGCTTTTGTATCGATAAGCGGAGTAATATCAGCATCATCTTCAGGCATACCAACAGTCAAATCTTTAACAAGTTCTGAAACTTTGGCAACCAATTTATCTGCAACGCTATCCATAACAAGGACACGTTTAACGGCTGTACAACGTTGACCTGAGTAACCGTAAGCACCTGCAACGATGTTTTTAGCAGCCAAGTCAAGGTCAGCATCTTCAAGAACGATAGCTGAGTCTTTACCACCAAGTTCAAGCATAATTGGACGCATACCAGCCAATTTACCGATGTGTTCACCTACTGGTGTAGAACCTGTGAAGTTGATGTAGTTAACAGCTTCGTGTTCAACAATGTAGTCACCGATTACTGAACCACGTCCTGTAATTGTGTTGAATACACCAGCTGGAAGTCCAGCTTCAGCAAATGCTTCAGCCAAAAGAAGACCTGAAATAGAACCTTGCGTAGGTGGTTTAAGGGCAACAACATTCCCTGAAATAAGGGCAGGAGCAATCTTAGAACCTGCGAGGTTAATTGGATAGTTAAATGGTGAGATAGCAAGTACCAATCCTACTGGTTCGCGACGAACAATAGCGATTTTTTTCTTGCTTGCTGCTTCAAAGCTTCCACCTTCAAGGACTTCACCTTCAAGACGGACACCTTCTTCAGCGGCATAATTAATGATTTCAGCTGTACGGATAACTTCACCTACTGCTGATTTGTAACCTTTAGCAATTTCTTTTGAAAGTACAGCACCGATTTTTTCAGCATCACGCACTAAAATATCCGCTGCTTTATGAAGGTAAGCTGCACGTTCTACGTATGAAAGCGCACGCCATTCTTTTTGAGCGGCTTTTGCAGAAGCGTAAACGTAGTCAACTTCTTCTTGGCTCATTGCAGGTACAGAACCGAGTTCTTCACCTGTGGCAGGAGCATAAATTTTAATTTCTTCTTTAGAAAGTTTCCACTCTCCATTGACATAGTTTTTATATTGTTTAGTCAAGCTATATCTCCTTTTAAATGTGATAATTCCATTTTATCACTTTTTCTGCTTTTTTCAATATTTTAACACGAAAAAATTCAGAAAATTAAGACAAAAACTTTGCAATATCAAATTTTCATAATAATAAATTTATTGAATAAAGTTTTTTATGGTAAAATACGAATTTCATCTGTATTGTACAACTTAGAGTACACTCCAAGTCAAGGATTTTGTTTTAAAAAATAAATTCTCCAGTGAAGATTCTATTCATAAGCCTTTAAAAATCAGTAGTTCCGACAAAAGTTGATTTTTCAGCTATTAGCTAAGCTAAAGTGACAGGAAAACCACTACACATCTATCCGTAAAATTAAAAAAGAGTTCGGACAAAATAGTCCAAACTCTTTCTGATAATATTAAACACAATTAATCGAAATCAACGTATTCTTTGCTAAGCTCAAGAACTTCTTCCATTGTTGAGCATTCTGTAAGAGCGCGATTTGCATATTCTTGCATTTTAGCTGTATCAAGTTTCTTCATAAGGCTACGTGTACGAAGAATTGATGTAGCTGACATAGAGAACTCATCAAGTCCCATTCCGACAAGAAGCGGAACAGCTTTTTGGTCACCAGCCATTTCACCACACATACCAGCCCATTTGCCTTCAGCGTGTGCTGCTTTGATAACATTGTTAATCAAACGAAGGATAGATGGGTTGTATGGTTGGTAAAGGTATGAAACTTGTTCGTTCATACGGTCAGCGGCCATAGTGTATTGAATAAGGTCGTTTGTACCAATTGAGAAGAAGTCAACTTCTTTTGCAAATTGGTCAGCAAGCATAGCTGCTGCTGGGATTTCAATCATGATACCTACTTGGATATCATCTGCCACTGCAACACCTTCAGCTTTAAGGTTAGCTTTTTCTTCATCAAAGATTGCTTTAGCAGCACGGAATTCTTTAAGAAGCGCAACCATTGGGAACATAATGCGAAGTTGTCCGTGAACAGATGCACGAAGAAGTGCACGAATTTGTGTACGGAACATTGCATTTCCTGTTTCTGAGATAGAAATACGAAGTGCACGGAATCCAAGGAATGGATTCATTTCTTTTGGAAGGTCAAAGTATGGAAGTTCTTTATCCCCACCGATATCCATAGTACGAACCACAACTGGTTTACCATTCATGCCTTCAAGAACAGCCTTGTATGCCTCATATTGTTCATCTTCAGTTGGGAAATCTTGTGAATCCATGTACAAGAATTCAGTACGATAAAGACCAACTGCTTCTGCACCATTAGCATTAACACCTTCAACGTCTTTAGGTGTTCCGATGTTAGCTGCCAATTCGAAGTGTTTACCATCAGCTGTTACTGTTTCAGCATCTTTAAGAAGAGCCCATTCAGCTTTTTGTTTAGCGTATGCTTCACCAGCTGCTTTAAATTCAGCAATTTCTTCTTCTGTTGGGTTGATAATCACGTCACCTGTGATACCATTTACTGCTACGATGTCGCCATCTTTAACACGACTTGTGATATCGTTTGTTCCAAGAACAGCCGCGATTTCAAGAGTACGTGCCATGATAGCTGAGTGACTTGTACGTCCACCAATGTTAGTAACAAAGGCTTTTACAAATTGTTTGTTTAATTGAGCAGTATCAGATGGTGTCAAGTCGTGTGCAATAACGATTGATTCTTCATCAATAGTTGCAGGGTTTGGAAGTTTAGCACCGATAAGGTGTGCCAATACACGTTTTGAAACGTCGCGGATATCCGCTGCACGTTCTTGCATGTATGGGTTATCTTCCATTCCTTCAAAGATAGTGATGAACATGTCAGTCACTTCTTTAAGACCTGCTTCTGCATTCGTTTGTTTTGCACGGATAGTTTCTTTGATTTGGCTGATCATTTCTGGGTCAGCAAGAACCATCAAGTGTGCATCAAACACGGCAGCTGCTTCTTCACCTAGTGTTTCTACTGCTTTCTCACGAATAACAGAAAGCTCGTCTTGTGATGCTTTTAATGCGGCATCTAGGCGAGCTTCTTCTGCACTTGTATCTTCAACTGTAACAGTTTCAAATGACAAATCCGGTTGAACGAGTAGATACGCTTTAGCAACAGCAACACCATCAGATGCGGCAATTCCTTTAAGCATTTCTGTCATTTTATTAAGCCAATCCTTCTTTAGTCATTGTTTCTTCGATTGCTGCAAGTGCGTCATCAGCGTCTGCACCTTCAGCAGAGATAGTAACGTCAGCACCTTGACCAACACCAAGGCTCATAACACCCATGATAGATTTAAGGTTTACAGCTTTACCTTTGTAGTCAAGAGTGATGTCTGAAGCAAATTTGCTAGCTGTTTGAACAAGCAAAGTAGCTGGACGTGCGTGAATTCCTGTTTCTGCAACAATGTGAAAATCTTTTGAAGCCATATTATGGTTCTCCTTTTTATTTGTGTTTTTTCGAATTATCATATGATAACCCTTACAAGACATGATTATAGCATATTCCCGTTTTTATTTCAATACTTACACGTTTTTGTGCACGCTTTCTTTTCTGATATTTTTTGATTTTGCTTATTTGCAACACCTACTAAAAAAGCTGATTTAGAGGTATTTTTGAGCGTTTTCGTATAGAAATTAACAAAAGTATCTATCAAATAAGCATTCTAAAATAAATTCTCTTTTTTCTGTGGTATAATGAAAATCAGAAAAATGTCATGGTAAGCGATATAAAAGTTTTAATTCATTTTCTTTGTTTTTATGGAAAATACTGAAATTCATGCTTACTTACAAACATCTTACACTTCTTTTGGATTCAAGACGATTTCTGATGAATACCTAGAGAACGGTATTCCGCATATTGATATGATATTGGAGAATAAACGATGAACAACACTTTTGAAGAAATTTTAGAAAAAATAAAAGCTTACGATACCATTATTATCCACCGTCATCAACGTCCCGACCCTGACGCTCTCGGTAGTCAAGTCGGGCTTCGTGATATTATCAGACATAATTTTCCAGAAAAAAAAGTCTTGGCGACTGGGAAAGACGAGCCAACACTTACTTGGTTGACAAAAATGGATACTGTCTCTGATGATGATTACCAAGGCGCTTTAGTTATTGTTACCGATACTGCAAACACGCCACGTGTTGACGATGACCGCTATACAAAAGGTGACTTTCTGATTAAAATCGACCATCACCCTAATGACGATGCTTATGGTGATTTGCTTTATGTTGATACAACTGCTTCTAGCGCTAGCGAAATCATCACCGATTTTGCCCTTTCAACTAATCTAGCTTTGTCAAATGAGGCAGCTCGCCTGCTTTATTGTGGTATCGTCGGTGATACTGGACGTTTCCTTTATCCTGCAACAACAAGCAAAACGCTCTCAATTGCGAGCAAGCTACGCGAATATAATTTTGATTTTTCAACACTAGCTCGTCAAATGGACTCGTTTTCATTTAAAATTGCTAAACTTCAAGGCTACGTTTTTGACAATCTTGAAGTTGATGAAAATGGCGCTGCTCGTGTGGTATTGACACAGGATACTATGAAAAAATTCAACGTAACTGATGCTGAAACATCTGCCATCGTTGGAACTCCTGGGAGAATCGATTGTATCCAATCATGGGCAATTTTTGTCGAACAAGCTGATAAACATTACCGTGTGCGTCTTCGTAGTAAATCACAGGTTATCAATGAAATCGCTAAACGTCATGGCGGAGGCGGACACCCATTAGCCAGCGGAGCGAATTCTTATAGCCTTGAAGAAAACGACGAAATTTACCAAGAAATCAAAGACTTACTAACACCAAAAGACTAAGCTATCCCTTGATAGCCTTGACTTAATGACAACTTGATTTTAATTCAATTAATTTGCTTAAAAGTCTTGTCAAATATCGCATTATTTGATAAACTATAGAAGTTAAAATAACTATGGTGCGTCAAAAAAGCACCATGGCAGAAAGGAAATCTTTTAACAATGAAACAAAACATCCATCCAGAATACCGTCCAGTAGTGTTCATGGACACAACTACTGGTTACAAATTCCTTAGCGGTTCTACAAAATCTTCTAACGAAACTGTAGAATTTGAAGGCGCTACTTATCCACTTGTACGTGTGGAAATCTCATCAGATTCTCACCCATTCTACACTGGACGCCAAAAATTCACACAAGCAGACGGTCGTGTGGATCGCTTCAACAAAAAATACGGTCTCAAATAAGAAACCGCATTTTACAGGAAAGCCATTTTCGAGCAATCGAAATTGGCTTTTTTTATTTTCAAAATAATGTAAAAAAGAGGAGAAAATTCCTCTTTCCTATTCTATTGACTAATAAAGCGAAGCCATGCTTCATCTTCTGCTAGAATGGCTGCTGTTGTGTAAGAGCCACGATATTCATTCCAGACATGGTCTGAATTGTCCTCGCTACTTGTTTCTTCCTCTGTGCTTGCTGGTTCATCATAGACTGTCAAACCATATTGCTCAATTAAAGCATTTAATTTATCAGCGTAAGATGTGTCTGTGGCATACAAACCAGTCAAGGCTGCCGTGGCGTCTTGGTAAGATGTTGTGTTAGACTTCCACGTTCCAGAATACAAATCCCAGCTAAGCAAATTAGCGTAATCATTCAAGGAGTCACTTAAACTATCATATGACCTGAATGCTTGGTCAACTTCGTAAGTATTGCCATTTCCGTCATCTTCCCAAGTTAGCATGGTCACAGAATTGCCATTGTAACTCCCCTTGATACCAAAGAAATTATAATAAGGAGACTGGCTAAGCGCAGACTGCCCACTACTTGATTCTAAGACAGCTTGTGCAATCATCACAGAAGCGTAGAGGTTACGTTCTTGCCCAATTTGTCGTGCTGTTTCGCCAATGCTTGCAATAAAATCAGCCGTTGCCGTATCTGATGTTTCCGAAGATTCTGCGACAACCGCTTTTGTAGAATGTTGAAAACAAAGGTTAACGCCCAAGGTAATACACGTCACCAAAGTTGCGCAGGTTAAAAAGAACTTTGTAATACGCTTTTCTTTCACGGTGCCTCCTTAATGTAAGTGCTATCTTAGTTCATTATAACAAAGTTTTCAGAAGCTGGCAACGCACGCAAAAATCGTCTATTGTCACACTAATAATTCAATCTGCAAGAATTTGCAAGCTTCTAACGCTAAGAAATCATGTAACATTTGTGCTGGAATCGTCTCAATGTTATCAGGTGTAAGATTGACTGTCGCTGAATCAGTTTTCAGTTGTAAATTTCCTTCTAAAACATATATCAACTTGGCATTATGGCTACTTTCACGACTAATGCTCTCACCTTTTGCCATTGCATATAAGGTGATTGAATTAGCCACCTCTAACGTTTTACTCAACGAACGGCTAGCAATTTGTCCATCGTGATACTTGACAAGTGTTTTTAAGTCTTTAATCATGTTTAACCTCTGGTTTTACAACAATCAATAACATTTGAAATGCTTCTTCGGCATAGAGAGCATGTGGTACTTCTGCTGGCATAACAATGCTTTCGCCTGCTTTTACAATATAGTCATCATCAGCAATCGTAATTTTAGCAACTCCAGATAATACATTCACCATAGCGTCCCCTAGTGAAGAATGACGTCCAATTTCTTGACCTTTGTCCAATGAAAAAATTGTCATACCTAAATCATCACGTTGAACGAGCGTTTTTGAGAGCATTTGTTCTTCTTCAATCGGAACAATTTTCTTTAAATCAAGCACTTTGTTGTGTTCTAATTTTTCGATATATGCCATGTTATTTCTCCTTTATTTAGTGCTAACGACTGCAATGTAACGTAAATCCTTGCCAATTTTATTGAAAAAACTATACATTTTCGTAAATTGGGAACGATTTTCTTTTTGTAAGCCTCGGTATAGAATCTGACAAGTTTTTAAGAATCCTTCATCACGAATCATCCCTGACAATGACATCAAAGTCATGTTTCCATAGGTTGCTTCAACACTTGAAAAGCCGATTGCCTGAAAAAGTTCTTGCCAATGATTAACATGTAAAGGTTCAACATTAGCATTAATCGTTTGGCTTAGCTGATGTAATTTTACTTCTGCTTTATCAGAAACATAGGAAACATCATGTGTTAAAAGGCGTCCGCCTGGTTTCAAAACTCGTAGATATTCCTTAATCGCTTTTGCTTTGGCTTCTCCGCGAAGCATGGTTAACATCGCCTCATTAATGACAATATCAAATGAATTATCAGGGAATGGGAGCTTTAGTGCACTTCCTTGCTGAACGTGGATATGATTCTCAAGTCCTGCATTAGCAATGTTAACACGCGCTTTTTCCAGCGCCTTACTATCCATATCAACACCAATAATTTGACAACCATAAGTTTGTGCCAATTCAATTGATGTGGTACACATATTGCAGGCGACCTCTAAAACCTTACTGTCTTTGGAAAAATTTCCTTGTTCAACCAACCAATTAGTAGCTTTTACGCCTCCTGGGCGCAAGCGTGTTTTTCCTAACCTAGCCAAAAAATGATGTCCAATTTCTTTTTTAGCCATATATATGTCTCCTTTCGGATGTAAAACTTATTTTTATAGCGACTAGTCGCTATGGACCTTATTTTAGCATAAATTTTCATTCTCTTGTAAAAGGATCAAAAAAACCAGAACCGAGGTTCTGGTTAACTTGTATTACAAGTTTTTCTTTTTCTTAGCTAATTTGGTCATTGAGATGTCAATATCTACAACGTGTTCAACTAATTCATCGGTTAATAAAACGTCATCGTCGTCTGAATTTAGGTCGATTTGATAGGTCAACGTTAAATGTTCACCGCTATGGCTACTCTTCAACGATACCAATTCAATATCTCGACAAAATTGGTGTAAAATGTGGCGGATTAACTTTTCATCTTTTCGATCTTTTGGCAAATCAATCACCAAATGTCTCACCGTTTGTCCTGAACTAAAGAAGGTCATTTTTTCCAAACCAAGCCAAATCACCAAGAAAACAATTGTAGTCAAAATGGCTAAAGTTAGGTAACCCATTCCTGTACTTAATCCGATAGTCATTGCTAAAAAGAGTGCCAACAGTTCACGCGCACCACCTGCAGCTGAACGAAAACGTACCAAACTAAATGTTCCAGCTACAGCAACACTCGTTCCCAGACTACCGTTCACCAAGAAAATAATCACTGACAATAAGCTAGGAAGGATTGTCAATGTAATGACAAATTCTTTTGTGTAAAGTGTCCGATAACGATACACCCACGCTAAAGCAGCACCTAATATAAGACTGACCAAAAGGGATAAGGCAACCATCAATGGATTTACCGTCGCACTCGCACCTGTATAAACACTATTAAATAAACTCAAAACAATAATCATCTCCTAACTTATTCAATTTAATTTAGACTATTCCTTGTGATTTACGATAAGCTGTGCCATATTTTGAAAACGATGTTGACTCAATGCCGTGTTTCATCAAAATAGCTTTTAGCCATTCCGGTTGGGGACCAGGGGTTTTAATTTCCATGATGACTTTTCCGTCACCGACTAGCTCACTACCGTAATTTCCCATTGATTTTTCTACATCATAATCACGGTAAGTAACATTTTGGTCAACTGTCACACGAATTTTCGTTTGTGGTTGCCCTTTAATATGATGTTTTTCTTTAAAAGAAGAACGTTCATAATAAATCAACATACGTGCACTTAAGTCACCATATCGTTCTTTAAGTGTATTCAATTCATCGATTAAAAGTTGGTCTTCGCTTGTGGCATGTGTCAATTTCCCACTTTCGATAAATTGTTTAATAGCGCCTGTTTCCGAAACCAAACGGAATTTATGACCGATACCTTCGGCGTCTTTTTTCTTTAATTCCAAAAAGGCTTGGCTATCTTCTGTCGGATTTGTGACGTAAGTTCGCATACGAATCTTTTCGCGACCATTTTTCTTTGCAATCGAGTCCTGAATGACTTGAAAATCTGCTGTGTCAAAATAAATATTAGTAATTGTTGATGTCGGATAATCATCCTCTACAAGGTGTTCTTTCAAATCATCCCAAATAGCTCCTAGTTTTTCTTTATCCAAAACATACTTTTTCTCAATGCGTTTAAAACTAGTCTCCAATGCTTTAACCATTTTCAGCACCTCTTCTTTGATATTTCCCAAATCACTTCCCTTTGCTTACATAACGCTTAGCATTTTACTGAAACTTCCTTATTTTTTTATTAAAATAAGATATTTTTTCACTAACGAAGAACAACAAAGTGGTAACAGGTATCATATTTCAAACAAAAAGGGAGTGGGACAGAAATCGGTAATTTCGAAGAAATTCGATTCCGTCGTCCCACCCCCGCAAGGTTGAGTAGGGTTGTAAAAGCTGATTTATCAGCGCATTAGAACCCAGTCAACTACTGCGCCTTGTAAATAATAACTATATAAATAAAGAAGCTGAGTACTTTTGTCTCAGCCTCTTTTTAGCTATTTTTGATGAGGTTGTTTTTAGTGGGCAACAATTTCTTGTGCGATTTCTTGACCTGTTAAGCTAGTTGGATAATAGGTTGGCCAGTTATCCATTTCTTCAAGAAGCGCGTCTTGGCTTTCGCCACCCCAGAAAATGTGGAAATGCTCGGCATCTGTTGTTGTGATGTTGTGGTCACTAAATTGGACGTATTTGAATTCACCAGCATTTTCATCATCTGTTTCAAACAAATAACGGACACCACGGTTACCTTTTTCATAAGTCAAAATCTTGTAACCTACATATTTATAAGTAAACTTGTATTTCTCACCGTTTTTGATAAATGTAATGGTATTCTTTTTACCGCTGATATTGATTTGTTCAACGTCTGTCTTGTAACCTGTTGTGTAGTATTCCTTATACTCTTCGGCTGTTTTTTCACCTTTTGAAGCTTTAGCTTTGTATTCCCAAACTTGATCCAATGTGCCGTCAAGAAGATATGGGTAAACTGATTGCCATTTACCAGACCAATCGCTCAATGAACGGTCGGTAACATCTTTATCTTTGAAGTAACCATTTTGAACAGTCTTGGTTGTGTCTGTTTCAGCTTTGATAGTCTTACCAGCGACATCTGTTGTCAATTGCAAAGCTTTCAAGTTTTCTTCCATAACTGAGAAATAATCTTCACCAGCTTTGATTTGTTTGCTTGTTAAGCTTTCAATCGGATTTAACACCGCTGTTTTGACCCCTGCTTCATCTGCTAAAGTTGAAGCAACTTTACTTGACGCATTTTCTTCAAAGTAAATGTATTTAATATCGTATTTTTTGACATATTTTGTCAAACTTGCTAAACGTTTTGCTGATGGTTCTGATTCGGCTGACACACCAGTGATTGGAATTTGTGTCAAACCGTAATCAAGTGCTAAATAACCAAAAGCAGCGTGCTGTGTGACAAAGCTTGTTTGTTTAGCATTTGACAATGCTTCTGTGTATTCGGCATCTAAATCATTTAGTTTTTCAATGTAAGCAGCTGCATTGCTATTGAAAGTATCAGCTTTATCAGGATATTTTACAACAAAAGCGTCACGGATATTTTCAACCAATGTGATAGCGCGTTTTGGTGAGAGCCAAACGTGTGGGTCATATTCGTGAGTATGACCGTCATCGCTATCTTCGTCGTCTTCATCAGCTGTTCCTGCCATTAATAGCATATCTCCTGTTGATTTAACAACTGTTAAACTGTCTGAATCAATGGATTTTTCAACGCTATCAACCCATGTTTCCATACTATCATCCATATAGACAAAAACATCAGCGTCTGAAATCGTTGCAATATTTTTGGTAGATGGTTCAAAGTCGTGTGGTTCAGTTCCTGCTTTGATTAACATGGTTACATCTGCGGTATCTCCCGTAACAGCTTTGGTAAATTCATAAACAGGATAGAAAGTTGTGACAACATCAATCTTATCATCTGCCGAAACTTGCTTGATATGGCTGATTTGCCAAGCAAATAAAAGTGCAACTAAATTTATCAATAAAAGAAATTTCTTCTTCATGACAACTCCTTTTCTTAACTAGTTAATAGTTTACTGGTTAAGTTTAACACACTATTTACGTTTTGTCACGTATTTTTTCAAAATATTACTAAATTAATGTTTTTGTGGGCAATTTTTAAAACTTAAAAACGTAAAAATACGTGCTTTTACGGAGTTTTTGCCCACATTTTGCCCACAAATTACCTAAATTCTCATAATTTCCATTAAAACAGACTTTTTTAATTTTTTCCATTATAACCGACTTTATAATAAAAGAGCTAACCTTTGTTAGCTCTTCATCACATACCCCCTCAGGAGTACAGATTTATCACAAATTTAAAACAACTAGCTAAATGAGCCTTCACTCTGCTTCAAATAGATGCAACTTATTAGCTGATAGTCGTCTTAGGTCTGAGCTATGAGGAGCTACCTCACAACTTCCTAAGAGTTTAAATGACTAGGCAGGAATGGTTACCTCCAACGTTCACCCAACATTCAGAATCATAAGTATGTGACAATATATCCAATTTATCACCTGCGCTTTTGGGCTACTTGTACAATCTTTTAGTGTAAGCAACGAGCTTTTCACTCGTCAATGCGCACAATAGCTTATTTTGACAACTCCCTACTTACTTCAAGCGGTCAAACTTGGGCTTATAGGGTTATTTCCCACTGGGCTGTCTATTATCGCTACCACCGTTTAGATTTAACCTAATTACACATATTCTCCACGTCACACGCACTCTTGCTATTCTCTCACTTCGCAACAATCAAAGATTGATTACTTATCTAACGACAGTATCCCACCGCTAGCGTAACGAGCTATTAAGCATGTAACTTTAGCATGCTGTCAAACAATCTTCACTAAATTATTTAGTTAGCTGTTTTAAACTTGCGACACTTTTATTATATCAAAAAAACCGCCCAGGAACCAGTCTGAGCGGTAATAAAACACTTTTATTTATCCTTTATTGTAACTTCTACTTTTTGTGGAATATCTTTAGATTTAGCAATCTCTGCTGTAATGGCATCCACGGTCGCTTTTGATTGCTCTTTAGTCGTTTTGATAGCTTCCTTAATCTCCGCAGATGTTGAATCTGGATTCAACGCTCTAAAGAAACGAACATACCAAGGTGCTGAATTCGTCCATGTATAAGACGGAATATCATGCCCGTTGTTATCTTTATAGATTTGTTGAATAATCTTCATTTCGTCTTCATGTGCTAGTGCTCGCACTTGGTTTGTGTGTCCGTTGTAAAAATAAAGTGTACCTTCGTTCCAAGCAGGGTCACCTTTAATGTTAAATAAAAAGTCCATAGTTTCTTCTCCTTCGATTGTAGTTGTATTTTGTGTTGTTTCGTCATCATCTAGCATAACCATATTCTTATCTAGTCCGCCATTTGGTAAACCAGTAGATGTGAACTGCCACCAACGAATCCCATCCATAGAAGGGAATATTTCTTTGACTGGGTGTGGCGTATATTCTCTATTGGGATAAGCTGCAATCCATAAACTATTAGGATATTTAGCTAAAATTTGATGATAATCAAGATTAGCTAGTGTATATGGTTTGTAACTATAATAGATAGGTTTATAGCCCGCACTAGCGCATCTATCCATAAAAGCTAGTACCGCATTAGTATTAGCTTGTTTTGATGTGCTAGCGCTATCTTCATAGTCACACACAAGGTAAGGTGTTTTAGTTGGTAAGTTAGCCAAAAAATAATTTGCTTCTGCTACTGCCTGACTAACGTTACCGCCAAAATGTGCAAAATGATAATATCCGATTGGTTCACTCGTTTGTGCCTGCGTGAAGCGATTAGGTGAAAGATAAGCAGTCCCTTCACTTACTTTAATAATCGTCTTGCGTGTACCTGCTTGCTGACAGATCGCTGTTAAATCTGCCGACTGATGAGACGACACGTCAATAAAATAATCATTCTTCTTCATCAGCTTCACCCGCTTTCTGAAGCTCTGCTACTGCTTTTTCAATCGCACCATAAACTTGCTCTGTACTAAATTTGCCAATGAGATTATTAGCACGAATTCGCTTCACAATGAAATTATAAGCAGCATTCTTTTTCTCTGGACCCGTTTTATAGGTCACCTCTGCATAATGCACCGCTTGCTCTGCCCACGATGTAAACATAGCAATATTTTTATTCTTGGTATGTGCTTTTAGTAGCTTAATACCAAAATAAGCAACAGCCGTAATAATACCGCTATCCCAAAGAGCTGTTAAAATTCTAATAACATCATTCATATTTTTTTCCTTTCTGCGTTCCACTGCGCACTACTTGTGCATACTTAAAACATCTGCGTATTTCTAACAACATCTTCTAAACCGTCAACCTTTTCTTGCAAGACTGAGATGTCTTTACGAGTTTCAAACGATAGATTGTTAACCGCTTCGGTCAGTCTTGCCATCTGCTGTTGGTTCTCAGTTGCAATCCTATTGTTAGAATCTAATAACTGTTTATTAGTATCCTGAAAACCTGTAATCAGTTTTTTTATAACCCAAATCATTCCACTAATCAGCAGAAAGATAGTGATGATAATGGCTACCGCTAAAACACCGCCTACCTTATCTACCGTCCATGTGGTCTGCATGGCTTCATGGATAACATCTTGTCCTACCATAAGCCCCTCTACTTTCTAAGCTTATTCAGCGGTTTCTTTTGTCAACTCTGCCAAAAGCTCATCATCTTCAACCATGAGAGCGATTTGCGCTTTGACTTTTGGTTTCAAACATTTTGGTACTTTTGAGTATTGATAGTTTCCTGAAATAATATTAATTGCATAAAGTTTAATCATCATGTCTGTTCCTCTTTCTATTTCGTCTTTAATTTTGTGTAGTAGTTTCATCAGTCAGCACTCCTTTGTCGTAAAGTTGAGTGACAACGTCTAATAACGTAACTTGCGCTACTTCCGAATTTGCTTTGTGTTCTTCGAGCTCTTTCGTAATTTCGTTGAATTTCTCGTTTTCGTACTTGTCACGGAAATTCTCTTGATAGATAGCTTCAAGCGCTAGCTTCTCTAGCTCATCATTTGACAAGCTGATTTTGTCAGCTGATAGCATGACAGGATAAAAAGCTCCCTCATCATTCGTCAAGGTTACTTTCGTTCCTGTCACCGTACCGTCTACCGCAAATTCTTGCGATTTCGAACCAAATTTTAATTTCATGTTTTCTCCTTTCTAGTCTAGCTTGGGAATGGGTCTGTCGTTATCCACGTAATAGAGCCCATCATCGCTAATGGTTGGGCTTTGGTTATAATCGTGAAATTGATAGTACCATCTGTTTCATAATGTAAATCTGCAAAACTATCCGCCCAGTTCTCTGTCCCAGTTCCACCGCCAGCATGTCCTGTGAGCGTAATAATTTGAGCGGTTGTTGGTCTCCAACCAACTGGGATAGTCTCCGATGCCTTGCCGCTAACTTTGTGAGCGTTTTTGTAAGCCAGATTAATCGACAGATTAACAATGTTGCCGCAACGAGTTGCATTTGCGTTTAAACCATACGGACCATTGATAGTCCTTGTATACACTTTGGTTTGGTTAACTGCCGTAAATTCAGCTACGCTATTCAACGGTGCGTATTCAATCCAATTCGTCCACGTACCACTATGTCTAGTCCTGGTAAACATTCGTCCGCTATTCTTTTGGATAGCTTGTTGCGACAAGTAGTTATCACTTTCCGAATAGACCGAGACATAGAACTGATTTAAACCTGTTCCAACCGTCGGACCATTTTTTGGCTCATTGCACGAAAAGAAACTATTGACAGTTTTTGTGTTCAAATCGAGTGTGCCAGAAGCGTTATAAGGCGAACGTCCAGCATTGCTTGTTAGCTGATGGTGTTGAATATCTTTATTTTTGTATTTAAAGACCCAATCACTATCAACCGCCTCTTTATTTTCGGGATATTTCCCAAAACTTACGGCTGTTTCAGCCATACCCATCACCATTTTTTCTGGTGAAACGGGTGGCGCTTTAACCGTACCTGAACTTGTCAAGGCATCTTCAAGCACGCCGTAGACTTCATAAGATTTCCCAATATCAAACGTTCCGCTAAGTGTAGCTTTTGAATTAGTCAGCGTGTTAGTGACCTTATCGTTAACCCCTGCGCCAGTATCAGCTGTGTAGGTGGTTGAGCCAAACGGCGCTGTTTTAAAGCTAAGCTTAAAGCTATTCTTTTGAGTGTTGCCGATTTTAAGCGGTGCGATTTTAGCTGTACGAGTAACGACAATCTTATCCGAGGATTGATTGGTATCACCACGAACAGCGGTAAAGGTCAGCGTTGGCAAGAAATACTCCAAGACCGTGATATTTGTCGTAACAGCGTTGCTAGAACGTCCACGGCTATCAGTAACCCACGCTTTGACCTGCGCTGAACCATTCCACTTCATCAGCCCTAAATTGCCATTATTAGCGGTGGTAGACTGGTTCTTATTGACAATCTCTGCGTGATAACCTGTAATTGTCGACCCTTGGATACCAGTAGCACTATTGAACGCTACTTTGATGTCTGACACGATTTCAGCGAATGTGTTAGCTGTATTTAGCAAATTTTTAACCGCTGTATTGCTATCTGTCAGCGTAATACTACCAAGGCTTGGTGTCATGCTCGTCGGAACATTCAAGGTTAACTGTGCGGACTTGCTACCGATTTTGGTAGAACCGCTATAAGTATCTACCGTAATACCACCGATTCCGCTTGTAGCACTTGGAATCACAGTCGCTAAATCCGCTGGTGGTGTCCAAGAACACGATGTGCCAACGTTAGTTGCAATCGTGCCAGATTTTGAGCCAAACGAATATTTAACCGTATGCGTAAATGCGCTATTCTTACGACTAATATTGATTGTCATAGCACTTCCAATTGTTCCAGTAGAAGCACTGACATCACTTGCTCGTGGAATATTTGACAATGGCAAATCAAAAGCAACCATCGAACTACCATAGCCACCAGTGTTTAAAGCAACAGAGATTTTGATACCAACTGTTTTCGTACCGTCGGAATTATGAGGAACGTTGTAATCATGAGCAAATATCAGCTGTGATGAACCTGTACCAATATTTATCGCTGGGTGCTCGATAGCTGAACCGCCATTGATTGTAATAGTTAAATCGGCAGTAACTCCCCACATACTCGCATAGCCGTTTGTGATAAGTCTTGCTTGTACGTTGACCGTCGAGCTATTGCTTGCAGTATCTGGTCTGTTCCATGCCGACCAAACTTCTAACGTCATATTATGTCCGTATTGTCCGCTAAATGTAGCTGTTGCCATAAGTCCTCCTTTCGCTATTTAACAAAGTATGTCGCATTGACATACTCATTTTTTGGATGAGCACGGGTGATGTAGTGTCCTAATTGCAAAGACATTGTAAATACACCATTATCAATGTGGAGCATTCTTTGACTAATGTAAGCCACCTCTGAACCGCCACTTTGGAATGAAATTCTATCTGGTGTGACAACGACTTTAGTCGTACTCTCATTCGCACCAATAACCATTCCACCGTTGCCCTGCGTAATGTAGGTGTCCATGAACTTCAACTTTTGGGAATATTCCATAATCGGCTCAATGTCCTTGACACGGTCTTCGATGGCTTTTGTTATCTCAATAATCTTTTGACGACCGTCTGAATCTTCTTGTTTAAGATTGTTGATAAACGTTTCAAGCTCTGACACTTGCTCCAGAGTAGCTTTGGCTTTTAGCTCAACTTCCATCTGCAATCGCTTAGCTTCTAGCGCATTGAGTTGCTCTTGCGTGAGTGCGCTGTCAGCTTTGCTGTCAATGTCAGCTTGGATGTCCTCTGGTGCCCATACATGACCAGTAGCAACATTTCCAAACTGCACCATGACACCAGTTACCCAAGCGCTCCCGCTTTTAACACCTTCGAGGTTAAATCTAATAGTAGTTTTAAGCTGGTCGTATGACTTGTTAGCTGCATAGTCGTATGTGTACGTTATATACTTCCAGTCAGACGTTCCAGTGAAACTTCCTAATGTTGTATAGTCTGTACCTATAGTTGTAGCTGTAGTTGCACCAGTCGAACTGTTTTTCCGAACCATTGCGTGTTTAAAGCAGTTAAACTTATTCCAATTATTCGCGCCCTGAACGACGTTCTCGTATTTCACCCAAGCGCTAAAAGTAACTTTTTGATATAACCTAGAACTGAAATCTGGTTCTATATTAAAAGCTAGCTCCTTGTTGTTTGGAATACGATAACACTTCTTCTGACCTGTGATGTGATTGTCTGGTAGTATTTCTTCTACGAAACCACCAGTAGCTTTTGATTGAATCCATAGATTACGAGTACCAACCTGCACGTTAGCCAGTCTGTCAACCCACTTATATTTAGTGTAGTCGCTACTGTCTGCTTGCGTGTAATCGCTGTAGTAACCCATGTAGCGCTGATTGCCGTCAGTTAAGCTAAAATCAGTCTTGCCGTCAGCAGAGCTTGCAAAGGCGAAGTGAATGTAAGGTGTCTTACCGTCAGCTCCTGCCTTACCAGGAATACCCTGCGCACCGTCTGAACCTTTCCATTTAGACCACAAGTATTTGGTTGGGTCATTGCTTCCAGCTTCGACGAAATCTTGGTACATACCAATGTAGGCTTTTGTTTGGTCTGTTTGGCTAAATCCGCCACCAGTCGCATTATCGGCATAAGCAATATGCGTATACTGCGTTTTACCGTCTGCGCCAGTTTCGCCCGGCAAACCTTGCAAGCCTTGAATGCCCATAATTCCAGCAATAGTTGGCTGTGTGACTGCAACCGTTCCATCACTAAAATAGTCAATGTGTAACTTCCACAAGAAACGCTTGTCAGCCGTTGGCACTTTCATGTCAGTAGACCAGCCTAAATCCTCGGGAGCTTGTGAATAAGGAGTTTTGGTTGTGCCTTGTTCGATTTGAATGTTCCAAACAGACTTAACTGCTGTTTTGTGGTAAGTGTTAACACGTAAGTAGTAAGTTCCTGTTGGATGTGTCCAAGTTTTCTTGGTTCCTGTTGTATTGACTTTATTGTCTGAGACAATCGCCCAAACGCTTGAATTATTAGTTAACCAGAGCACAACATTGTCAGATTCTTTTGAACCGTCATGTATGCTTGTGAAATAACCGTCTGTTTCACCAGAAATGACATACTCCTTGCCGTTTTCAAGATAAACCGACGTATCATTATAGGTTATCCAGTTATCGTAATTTGATAAATTGGCTTTGTTTGGTTTAAATGGTCCTTTTGAATTTCTTAGCAAGTTACGACCACCGACCATTGGATGGCTTGGTGCTGTCCCTATTGACGTCAACTGATAAAAATCTTCCGAACGCTCTAAACCTCGTCCGTCCTTACCGTCTTTACCATCAGCTCCAGTCTCACCCTTATCACCTTTTTCGCCCTTAGCGCCGTTTGCACCGTCGTTAACATTCGTCAGCGTGATTTCAGTCGTTGCTACTTCATTGTTGCCTACATAAGCCGATACGGTCAAAACAGCGGTATCTTTAATAGCGCTAGCTTTAACAAGATATTGCATGCCGACTGTGGCATTCCCGTCAAGAGCCCACCGCCATGAAACATCCGATGTCACAAGAGTATTCCCCTTGTATAATTTTGCTTTTACAAGAGATTCCCCCACGCCATTTTTAAACGTTGTGCCGTTGTCAGTAGAAACTTGAATAGTATACGGCTTCGCATCCTCTACTAGCTCAGCTAGGCGACTTTGGATATCAGCCGATAAATTACTACTCAATGATTTAAAATTATCATAAGTTGTGCGACTATTTTCCGGTTTTGTAAAAGAAAGTTTTTGTTTTGAAACACGAGCCTCAATAATTAAAATTGGGCTAAATTCGTTGTCTTGAATAGGTACACGGTCACCAATATCAAGGTCTGTCCATCCTTCAATTTCATAAGAAATAGACGGGTAAGCATGCAGCTTTAAATCCTTGAACGCCATTTGTTCTAGAATTTCTGAACTGTCCGCATCATAACTGTTATCTTTACGAATCCACTGATCATTTTGTGTCTCACTCGTAAATGTTGAGGGATAAAGTTTGGAAGCAATCGGAGCGTATAAAGCTTCTCCTTTTTTATAAAATTCAACTTCGCCATCGCTGTTTTTAACTTCCCAATCAGGCATCGAAGCAATATCGATTAATTCTTTTTCGCCTGTATCTTTATTGCTAGTTGGTGGTTTTAAGACCTTAGTCGTCGAGCTCGCATTCCCTTTTGACGTACGAACAGTTGTTGTCTCGATGATAGACCCATTTGCCTTTTCTGTTCTTTTAACTGTTGTCGTCGAACCATCTGCATTTTTGGTTACTTTCGTTGTAATAACTGATTTACTTTGAGAACCGTCCATATTCGTCCAGACTGTTGTCCGGGTTGTTGAGCCGTCAGGATTCTTAACAGTCGTTACCTTTTGACCGTGCTCATCAGATTTTGATACCTCATCCGCTACAGATTGCGTACTTGTCGGTACAAGCATGGTAAATAGCCCATCATAATCAACCGTACGTGTAATATCAGTTAAAAAACGCTCTCCTAAAAGGATAACGTTCTTTTGTTTCTTACCAACACCGTAATTTTCACCATCATATTCTTTGTAGACATTTAACTTAAACTCTTTTAAAGTACCATCAGAATTCAATACCGTTCTAAATTCATGCTCTGCATTAAATTTAGACAGTAACTCCAATAACCTAGCTAACTTTGTCTCTGAACTTGAAAATTCTAGTGTACGTGTATACGAAGCAATCTCATTAATCCCAATGTCTAACTTAGTAAAGTTAAGCAAGTCCATCTTTTCCGCATACTGCTTAAAGGTTAATGGTTGGTCTGATTTAAACGGTAACGCACTTTCATTAATAAGTTCCAAATTAAGATTACGACATTCCAATTCGAGCATCGTTCGAGTTTCTTTTATCTTATAAATAAGAAAAAGGAATGTTTCTCCCTTGTAATTAAAAGAAACAAAATTACGCTTTCTAAGCAAACTTGAAGGGTCTCTTTGTAATTCATTATCACTAGTGAATTTTTTATAAACCGAAAAAGAAAAGACACTAGCACCAGTTGCTAGGTCTCTTTCCCATTCATCATCAAAGAAATGTAAACTTTTTGGTTTGTTGTTATCTATAACACCCACAATCTTAAGCGATGGATCATGAATCATTATAGTAGGAACTTTAAAAAATGTTTTCAATCATAACCACCTTTCTTCAAATTCAACCGTAACTGTTGGCGGTTTTTTACACCAACTAGAAGTGTAAACTTCCAAAGTAGATTTACCCGGAGGAATTTCTACAAAATTAGAACCATAGACAAAATCCATTTCCCTATCAAGTCCATCCATTGTGATACTAACATCCTCACTAGATAAAACCACGTTTGACCCCATCGGATAACGATTAGGCACATCTTTCCAATAATCCACATGCAATTTCTCAAACAAAAAATAATTGATGTAATGATGTGTCACCATCCTATCAGTTGTATTTCTGCCCGCATATTGCCCAACAAAGAACTGAACCTTTTTAGCTTTCACATCACGAATCCCCGCATCTGAATAACGAAAACTAGAACCATACCAATAATACTTAATCGTGTCACCCTCTTTTAACAAGTCAAACATATTCGCATTCTTGTTTTCTTGACGACCTTCCGAGCCGTACGGATTGGGTGGAAACCATAACGATGGCGTAAAGTTAATCGTCTGTACCACACGACTACCACCCTTACCATCTCCTAACAGAAAACGAATTTGAGCAGTATTCCCAGAAGCATCATTTTTTTCAATCGCCATCCCTGCGATAAAATGGTCATTTTCATCAATGACAGACAAACACCAAGCTCCGGTCTGCCCCATCAATCCCGTTTCAAACCAAGCCCTAGCCCAGATGTACCAGTTCTTAGCAGTTTCAGCAAGTGGCAATTCTTTAACAGCCCCATATTGATAAGCTCCCGCAGTTCCACTAGTCGCAAACTGATTGGATATTAACCCCAAACGCCCACTAAAAGCTTTATCTGAAGTCATCTTAGCGTTGATAATTTTATTGGTGTTCTCATAGTTTTTAGTACCATCCGTCCAATCCGAAAAATCACCACCCTCATTTTTATGGAGAGTGACATTTTTTTGAGCAGTAACACCATCCACTTCTTCTTTATTACCAACTTCCATAGCGCTTGTTGCATTAACAACACCAATATAACCATTTTCAGAATTGTGTTTAATAGTTATGATAGGATAAGCATATTCGCTCCCCTCGTTATTAATTTCAAAGGTAATTTTATCCCCAGAAACAGTTGGATTATCATAACGCTTGTACGTTGTCGAATGAGCCACCCCATCCTCAATATAAAACGTAATTGTTCCAGTAGAACGTTTTAGCGTTTCTTCACGCATTTCAATTTTTCCAGATTTAATAGCCAAGTAATATTTATCAGGTTCATCCGAAAAAATAAGCTTTTTAGGCGATTCAACCCTAAAAATTCTAGCCAGTTGACGTTTTACCTTGTTTCTATCATTTGACCAGATAGTAAAATCAACCTCGATAACCTTAGCACCACGAGAAATACGCAATAACTGTTCCCCCAACATAGGAGTATCCTCTGTGATAAGGTCATCTTCGTTTCCAGCATCACGGCGAATATCGGTGATATATTCCCAATAATCCGACAAATCAATACCGTTATAAATCGCCGTTACTCCTCTATAACTCAAATAGGCACTCCTTTCATAATACTTTTAATCCTTGATTGACGAGCTTGTTCTTCACTCACCTTACGAGTGATTAACTCACTATCCAAATACACCTTAGACACAGGCACTTTCTTATTACCTGTTCGCAATAGTTCAGCAATTTCACGCAACATCAACACCACTTCAGCATTATCATTAACCGTTGGAGCAGGCGTTACAACAACTTTCTGTTGCACAGAATCCATCGCCTTAAACAAAGGTGAATCAGCAGAATAACCAACCCCATCAGCATATCTTGGAATCCCTGCTTTTTGCATCAAAGATTTAGTCTTACTTGCTTTCAACACCTTAGAACCACGAGGCAAAGGCAGAATCACATTTCGACCTTCAGGCACAAAACTAAACCCATTAGGTAAAGTTACCAACTCCTTATAGTTAGCATTTTTCTGGTCATTAACCATTGCTAAACCACCAGCATGGTAGTTTGTACCGTTTTCAAACCCTAAAACTTTCGCCGCTTTACCAACTACATTAGCTATAACATCGATTGTATGTGTTCTTGGCAGTCTTGATACCCATCCACTTACAGCGCTTGTAACATGGTCAGCTGCTTTTACAGCAATGGGATTTTGCTGCTTAATCGTATCAATAGCAGTTTGTACTTTATTACGAACATCAGCAGCTGCATCTCTTGCTTTAATATCGGCTGCTTTTCTTTGTTGAACATTGTCGATTTTTTCCTGAGCAATAACAATCTGACCGGTTGTTTGGTCTACAGACAATAACGGAACCGTCGTACCTTTTAAAGAATTAACATTTTCTTGTGCATTCGTGATTTCTGGAAGAGTGTTATTTAGCGCATCAAGGTCTACTGATTTTCCTGTTAAAGCATTAATAGCTGTCTGAGCTTCATCAGCTGGCATAGAAGCCAAGTTATTTGCAATCAGGCTTTTAACTCCTGGAGATAAACTATTCCAGTTGTTGAGAACATTAACGGCAACATCTGCTTTACCAGTAAAATCTGCATTCTCCCCAAGGAGTTTTTTTACATTTTCAGGCATATTATCCCATGAATTCAAATATGTCTTCGCTTCATCAGCGTTTGCCACAAAATCATTATTATTTCCCAAAAATTGCTTCACTGTATCCGGCATTCCATCCCATGAACTCAAAAGATTTTTTGCTTCTTCAGCATTTGTTATAAAGTTAGAATTTTCACCTAAAAATTGTTTAACTTCTAATGGTAAGCCGTTCCATTCTGACAATACTTCTTTTGTTACATCTGTTTTATTTAAAAAATCATCATCTTGTGCTAGGAAATTTTTTATAGGATCAGGAATTTCACACCATGCTTGCATATTTTCAGTAGTCTCATTAATAGCACCCATTGCAGGCGCTTTATCGATAACTAACTGTTTATCTTCTGGTGACAAATCATTCCATTGACCATTAGCAATTAATGCTTGACCAATGGCGAAGGCAGCATTAGTTTCAAGAGTGGCGTTTTGAACAATAAACTTCATACTATTCCAACCATCTTCTGCCTCCAGAGCTTTTTTAATTTCTTCTTGAGCGTTAGTTTTTAAAACACCATCTTTCCACGTTAAAGTATTCCAAGTAGCATTTGCAAGTTTAGTTTGTTCAGTCATCTCAGCGGTAGAATATGCCCACATCTTATTATTCTCCACTGCTTTACTAGAAGCTGTTGTCATTTTTTCGATGGCTTGTTCGTAAGTAATACCATTTTCTTCCATAACTTTTTGTACAGCTTCCATAGAAAGTGCTGATTCTTTTGCATCAATTCCTAACTGTTGCAAAGCCTTGGCTTGCATATCTGTGATTTGTTTCGTATAGGCATCTTTTTTAGCAGCATGGTCAGCCTCCAAGTCATCTAATTCCTTTAAAACCTCTTTACGAGCATTCTTCTCATCTTCTGAAAGTTGACTCTCATCATCCCCAAATTGTTTGAGGATTTCTTTTAAATCTGCTTTGCTTTTCTTATAAGTATCATTCTCTTCATCAAGCATTTTTTGAACATTTTTGATAGCTTTAGCCTGCTGTTTATGATTTAAAGATTCAAAATCACCATTAATAGCTGTTTGTAAAGCTTTACGTTCCTTAGCAGAAAAATTCATAAGTTCCAATTGTTTATTAATCATTTCATTCTGATTATTTAAAACGATTTGTTTTTCTTGCTCAGTTAATTGGCTAGCATCGTTATTATGATTTTCATAAATCGCAATAACTTCATCAGACATATTTTGAATATTAGAGGTTACTTGGTCTCCTCTGGTTTTCAGTGCATTAATAACGGTATCACTTAACCCCAGTTTTGTTGCTAAATCAACTTCTTTATTAGTATGATCATCATTAAGTTCTTTGACAGCATCCGCAAGTTGCTGAACTGATTCTTTTACCTTATCAACATCACCAGCTTTTTCACCAAATAAATACATGGATTCGTTTGTTTCATCCACTTTTGCCTTAAAACGTGACAATTGGTCAGCTTCTACATTGCTTACAGCAGTCCCCCATTCTTCCGTACGAGCACGTCCTTGGTCAAGGTAAGCTTCATAAGCTAACAATCCACCTCCGACAAGAGCCAACGCCCCTACTGTTATCCCTAAAGGATTAGCAAGAGCAGCAATTGCGCCACCAAGTAAGCCGACACTACCTTCTGTAGTTGCTGCAGCTCCACCAAGTGTTGCTAAACCTTCCGTCATCTCAACAGTACCAGTTCCAACTTTTAACGCAGATACTAAACCTCTAACTTTTCCAGAAAGACTTGCAATCATTGAAAGAGTTTTACCACCTGTACTAAATAAAAGCCCCAAGGCACCAGAAAACGGACTAATTGCAGCAGTCACCAAAGCAAATTTGAGCGCTGCTTCTTTGGTTTTAGGGTTAAGATTTTCAAACCATTCAACAAGTTTTTTTCCATCATCTATTAAATCACGGATATAAGGCAATAAATCTTCCCCAATTTCAATACCCATTGTTTCTAGTTCGGCAATCATCTTTTTCAATTGATTCTCAGTAGATCCCATCATCTCATCAGACATCTTCTTAGTAGAACCAGTTGCGCCTTCCGTTGCTTTCGTTAAATCACGCAAAGCATCTCCACCTTGTGCCACCAAAGCATTCATCCCTGCTTGCCCAGTACGACCAACCGCTTGTGAGATAAGCGCCGCCTTTTGAGCATCTGTCATACCTTCTGTGTTAGTTCTCACGAGGTCAAGCACATCTGCTAAGTCGATACTTCCCGCTAGGAAAGCATCCGTTGAAACACCCATTCTTTCCCAAGCTTCCGCATTAGCATCAGTTGGATTGATAAGAGTTGTCAACATAGCACGCAAGTTAGTACCTGCCTTTTCACCCTCGATACCACGTTGGGAAAGCAAACCAATAGCAGAAGCCGTTTGTTCAAGAGAAATTCCTGCGGTTGCCGCCATCGGACCAACGTATTCCATCGCTGTACCAAGTGTAGAGTAGTCAGAAGCGGTCTTGTTAGCGACATACGTCAAACTATCCGTAACACGTTGTGTATCCTCAGCTTTTAGATTAAACTGTTCCAAAATAGCCGTTGTCGCATGCATGACTACTCCGAAATCTTCACCAGAAGCCTTACTAGCTTGGAGAACATGAGGCATTGCCTCCATCGTCTGATTGACATCATAACCACGACGAATCATTTCTTGCATTCCCTCGATGACCTCACTAGTAGTCATTCCGTAAGTTTTTGCATAATCTTTAACCGCACCGCTCAATCTATTCATTGTGGTACTCATTTGTTGCTCAGGCACATCATCCGCAATCAAAGCCTTAATAGTAGTCATTCCATCTTCAAACTCTATCGCACTCTTAGTCGCAACCGCGAAACCACTCCCAATAGCCACAGTCATTCCACGGGTCTTTTGACTAATGGTAGACAAACCATTTCCGATAGTCGTCAAGCCACTTCCTAATCGTGCAGTTAAACTATATTGGGAATATTGTGTTTCAATCGCTTCTTTCAGTTCATAACGATACTGGAAAAGCTTTTGCCGACTATTTTCATATTCATTAGCTAGACTCTGTGCTTGTTTTGTACCTTCTTCCATGGCGCTCTTAGTCTCTGAAAGACGTTTCGCATAAGCTTTAGCTTGCTCGCTGTTTTCACCATAGACGCTTTTAGCTTCACGATATTTCTGGTTAAGGACACTAACATCACTAGCTAACCCCTTTGTCCCTGCAGTTACTCGTTGATAATCTCCTACAAGTTTAGACTGATATTGAGAGTGTGTAGTAATTAAGCGATTAAGGTCATTAACTTGATAACCGTATGCTTTAAAAGCTTCACGACCAGTAATAGCATACTTAGACATAGCTTGACTGGTTTTTAGCTGATTTTCCATCTTTTTGATGTCACTTTTAAAGCTCTTAATGCTGCCTGTTGTTTGTCTTAATTTCGTTTGAAAACCTGTATTATCAAGCCCCAGATGAACAACCATATTCCCTAATGGCGTTACCATGATTAACCTCCTCCTATCGTTTGTACAAATTCACTTAGTGGAATAACAGCATCCTCTTTCTTAGTCTCCTCTGCGCTTTTCGCATTCAAGACATCCATCAACGTTAGAAAATCTGTCTCCATAACATCGTTGACCGTAAAACCGTTTCCACTAGTTGTTAAATCCTTAACTAAACTTAAGAATCGCTCTCGTCCTTCACTAGGGCTGACACTAGCTCCTTTGGGTCATCTTCACGATGTACCCCTACCGCTGTCAAAATCAGATTATCAACCGTTTCTTCCAGCTCCCAAGCATTCAACCCGTTTAAAATAGCATCCGCCGTCACAGCTTTAGCATCAAATAACGAAGCAACAAACTCCAAACGGTCAAGTAAATTTTCTTTTGGTGTGTAATCAGGATTCGCATATTTCTCTTGCAAGTCCCAAAAATCAAGGACACGTTTTCCTGGTACTTTATCTTGTGTATAAGTAACCGCATCTCCGTTTTTGTCAAATAAAGTAATTGATAATTTTGCCATAGTCTTTCCTTTCAAAAAAATAGGAGAGGGCTACCCTCTCCTAACTCTTATTTTCTAATTACGCAGCTTTCTCAACAAATTGCATTTCTTTTTCAAGCAAGCCAATTTCTTCATCACCAGAAGCCATTACATAATAGTCACCTTTGCTAGCTTCTGCATCACTAGCTTCCGCAGAGAATGTCAAGCTATCGCTAGCAAGCTCTTCTTTTTCACCTTTCTTAGTGTTCAATTCAATGCCATCCATTGCCCAAACACCGCAATAGAACCCAATACCAAATTCTTCACCGTATGGATCTTCTGAAAAGAATGCGACGGAACAAAGTGGAGGTTCGGTATCTGCACCACCTACAGTCAAGCCATTTTTCTTTTTACGTCCAAGAATAGCATTTTGTACTGCAAATGGTACATCTACAGCAGTAACCTCCGCTTTCACATCGCCAACACCTTTACGAGAAGTGTAGTAAGCAGAGTTACTACCATATGTTTTCACGGGTTCACTTGACAACCCTGTGATATTCGCTGTTTGAGTAGCACCTTCACCCTTTTTACCCTTAATAACAAAAAGATTCTCACCAAGTTTTGGTGTCGCACCGTCAAGGATACGAATTTCCATTCTTTCAAAACCAACTAAAGTCATTTCTTTCCTCCTAATAATCTAAATCGTAAATATCACTAAATCCACGATATGTACGGGCATCTACATAACGCCCAGTTTCTTCAAAATATTCATCTAAACCACCAGATTGTTGAAAAAAAGACAATGCAAGCATCGCCTTTTCAACCTCTCTAGCAATTGATTTCGTTTCATCGTAATCAGCCGTTTCTACATTAATTTGAAATAAAAATTTCTTACGCAAAGGCGCATCACTAGCAAAACTATCCTGCTCAGGACTCGTTAAAGGAATGATAACAACACTAGAAGCATTAGAAGCTAGCTCCTCTGGACGTATAAAATCCTTAATTCCCCCAAAATCATCAATCGCTTTAAGCTTTTCTGACTTTAAAAACTCCTCAAAAATCTTATCCATCATACTCATTTAGCCAACTCCTTCAATTCTTCTGTGATTCGTTCAAGGTAAACCGTCTTTTGCTCCTCTGCAAATAACCTCAACTTACCAAAACCTCGGATATTCCCATTCGGCGGAAAAGAGCGCCCATTACGAATAAAACCAAATTCATTCAAGTGTTCCAACCGCCAACGAGACCCCGGACCCCATCCAACCTTTACTTGATAGACCTCTCCACCAATCTTACGTGCCTTTGAATGTGCCGTTTGTTCCGTTGTTTGCCCAGTATCTCGGAAAGTATTCGTTGTTTCTTTCAAATCTTTTTCTGCTAGGTCACCAGCTTTATTAATCGCTTGACGAGAAATCCTCTCACGCCGTGTCTTACCAAGTTTATTATTTATAGCGTTTAAGACCTCATCAACACCACTAACGCTAATCCCATTAAGCACCATCATTATCACCATTTAACAAGAAAGTGATATAGCCGTTTCTAGGGCGAATATCTTCAATTTTCCAGATAACGCCTTGATAACTTGGAGCATGAATTTCCACGACATGTTTATTGTCTGTTTCGTACGCTCCATATGGATTTCGAATTTTGATAGTCACAGATTTCTTAACACCACGACTTTTTAAAATCTCAATATCCTTTAAAGAGGAGTTATAAATCTCCGCCCAAGCTTTGTATTCTACCTGATTAGTTGTTCCACGTTTATGTAACCCAGAAGCAACCTTAGTCGAATAAAAAGCGACTGGGGTATTAAGAGTGCCGTTATGGGTAGTCTCACTCTTAATACTCTTTTTACGCATCATCGCTTTCTTCCCCTTTCATTTTGTTAATGACATATTGCAGCTCAATCTCGGCGCTATAATTACGTTGAAACTCATCTAAAGCATCATGATACACATACCGAGCACGTTCAAAAACAAGCTCCGTAAGCATATCCTCTACCTCGGTAGCCCCGACAAGAAGCACGATGGCTACAACACTAGAGCGTAACATTCGCTTAAGATTATCATCTTCCTCATTATTACTGATACGCATACGTTCTTTAAAAGCGTCTAATTTTTCACTAGCAAATTTCTCTGCATCAATAGCCATACATCACACCTCATCTCAACCCTTAGGCTTTACCTGATGCTTTTCCTGAAGCAATAGCTTTAGCTAATGTCACTACCGCAGAAGCATGATTGTCTTTCGCTTTACCGAAGTAATAAGCTTTCGTTGTATAAAGCATCCAATCTTCCAAAGCAAATGTTTGGTCAAATTCTTCAATTTGAGCTGTCGAAGCTGTGAAAGCATCATAACGGTCAGAAACATACATAATTCCTTTACCTTGCTCCAAAGCTAATGTTTCAATCAATTTAACACCATTTGGAATAGTCGTTACATACGCTCCGCCATCTGTACGAGTAGTGAATTTAGCTTCAAATTCCCAACGGTCCATCGGGTTAATCAACAGGCAAACTTTACCAGCGATTTTTTTAATATTGCCTTTATCATCAACTGAAAGGAATTTCATCACTGGAGCAAACAATGTTGGAGCTGTTTTAGCATCAATTTCTGAAAAATCTGCGATTGGTTCTTTATCAGTAGCAAAAGTGATTTTTGTACCATCAGTTGTGCTCTTGTCAAGGTCTTTAATTAAACCGACTGGTTTATTTACACCATCACCGTTTACAATTGCAAGTTCAAGAGCAACAGCAACCGTTTCTTTAATTTGTTCAATGACAAATTGTTTCAACCAAGTGTAGCTAAATTTAAGAGCATCTTTAGGAAGAACTACAAAGGCAGTAAGTTTGTTCATGCCAAAGTTAACTTCACCAAATTTTTGTTTCAATTGACCTTTAATATCGTCATAAATTTCGCCCCAAACAGCAGTTCCTTCTGTTTCAGAAACAATAGCTTTTAGCTGAAGACCTGCATTTTTGAATTTAATATTTGAAAGAAGAGGATGCTCAACTTTCAAATCTTCAAACACACGAATCATAATTTCTTCTGGGATAATTTTTTCGGTTTTAACACCAGTATTATCCTCTGGTTTAGTCACTTCGTTAAAGAAATTGATTTCTTCTGCAGTAAGTGAAGCATTTGAATTACGTTCTTCAAAAAGATTTTTCAATTGTGTTTCAGTCATGTCTTGCAACTCTTGACCAAGAACCTCAAAAGCATTCGCAAAAAGGTCTTTTTGTTCATCAACAGTTGCACCATTTGCCATTTTTTCCGCCAAAGTATTCATAGCTTCCATGTACTTTGGTGTTTCTTTTAAGTTAATAACCATTTATGTCTCCTTATTTTGTGTTAAAAAATTTCCCAAATGGGCTATCATCCATTGGGTTGTGTTGCGCTTCTTTCAAAGCATCTACTAATTCTTTAGTATCGATAGTAACTTTTACTGGCATTTCACCAACTGGTTTACTATCAAGACGTTGCTCCATATCATCCAAACGCCCCATAATCTGTTTCAAAAGCACATCCGTAGAATTGGTGTCTTTTTCATACAGTTCAGCAATGATACTATCTGGGATAACATCTTCCATACTTGCCACATAATCAGACACCTGTTCATCATGAAACATGATTTTATCTGCAAAACCAGCTTCCACAGCTTGTTGCGCCGTAAAATAAGTCGTCTGATTCATCAAATCCAACAACTCCTCTAGAGATTTCCCAGTTTTCAATACATACGCATTAGCAATAGATGTATTGATATTTTTAGCCACATCAGCTTGTGCATGTAAGGCATTATAATCCCCATTAGCCATACTTGATGCGTTGTGAATCATCAATTGAGCCGTAGGACTAATTTGAACCTCATCACCAGCCATTGCGATAACACTAGCGGCGCTAGCCGCCATCCCAACAATCTTAACCGTTACTTTCCCAGAATAAGATTTAAGCGCAGTATAGATTTCACTTCCCGCAAAAACCATACCACCGCCAGAATTGATATGAACCTCAATATCCTCACCATTTTCTGGGAGAATTAAATCCTCTGGAGCAAAACAAGCACGATTACGAGACTTATAAACCTCCTTGTAATCATTCATCGTTATCGCTCCCTTGATTTCGATTACTTTCATCCTCTTTAGTACCTCCTTCTACCCTCATTTCTAAGTAGTTCTTAGTGATATACAAGCGTTGTCCCAAGCCATTAGGGAGTGGCTCAAGTCCAATTTCCTCACGTATCTCATCTGCCATTGCAAGACCCGCAGCAATCAACTTGTCACCTGACGTAGCAATATCAAATAAGTTATATTGGTGAAGCCCCGTAACCTTAACACGATTACCTTTTTGGTACTCCTCCTCGCTAAAAATGGCACGCTGTAACCCATCAACAAGCTTCTGCAAAATCGGCTCAAAAACCACCTCAATAGCCATTTCATAGTTTTTCTGATTGTCTGCCATCTCGCCATGCAATAACGCAGGAGACAAACCAACAACCTGACAAACATCATCCACATATTGCGTCAACAACCCATCAATATCATCAATGAATGTCACACGACCAGTCCCCTTACTAGAAAACTCCGCATAGCTATTCTTATCACCAAGAGGAATCCCAACAACAGAATCCGTTTTAATTTTCTTAATCACCCTGTTAAAGAAACGTTGCTGATTAGATTCCTTTTTGTATTCACCATCTGCAGCTTCTTGCGCCATCTCACGAATTTTATTTTTAGGTTGTGTAAACGTAAAACGGATTTGATTAGCAGTCTTTTGTCGATTAATCACACGACCCAAGAGCTCCCCATAATCCGCCCAAAGCTTTTCAAGATAGCTATTCAAACTATCATTTTCATTTTTCAAAAGAATAAACTTATCCGAATCAAAAACCTTATCAACAATCATTCCTTGAATAGAAGTCACGTGATACCTATTTCCTTCTAAGCTTTCTTCTTCCTTGATATAACTATCAGCTACATAGAGATTTTCCTTGTAAGCGACAATTAACACCTCGCCATCCTCAATCATAGTCTTTCCAATTTCACCAAGAAACTGTGAAGCCGTCTGATTAGGATTAGGCTCTACATTCAATTTATAAAGCCAATAACTAAACCTCTGCGCATCTGGACCTTTCAAGACAAACTTTGCCTTAGAAACACCACGTCCTACATAATTAGACACCTTATTAAGCGCACCATATTTCAGTGAGATATTTTTACTTAGCTCACTCGTATCACCATCATCCGCATCCGAAAACGTAGGCGACCGTTGAAATTTAAAATAATCTAAAAAGCTCAACCATTGGATAGCCCTGACTTTGCCATCAGAGATACTCCTTTCTAGTGGTACTCAAAAAGGAGCGCTAGAAACTAGCACTCCCCTCCTAAAAATTCCACAATACAATTTTCTCACGAAAGAAGCGACTTTTTTCCAGTCTTTCACAAAAAAAGACCGCCCATTTTAAGAACTTTAAACGACCAATCATCCACAAAACAACTAAACAAAGCCTTAGAATCGCCATCTCAGCACCCCAAAAAACAAAAAAAACACCCCCGCAGGAGTGCTAAAAGACTAATACCAATCCAATATATCTTCATACATTTCATCATAATCAAAACTTACTTCATTGAGGTCATCCGCACGATACATCGCATATTGAAAAGCTTTAAAACCATCAATCTTACGTCTCACATCTTCTTTCTTGATATACTCAACGTTCCCATCTGGTTTCAAACGGCGCAGGACATTATTTGTGTACCAACGCATCATGTCATTATCTCCAAAATTCACATGGCTTTGAGCAAAAGCCGTTTCAATACGAGGAGCTAACAAACTATCACTAGCCTTGGCATTACGCAAAACCTCGACCTGATACCCTGCAGGCGCTTCCTTAAAATTATTGGAAAAAGCAACCTCAAAATCTTCTTCCTCGAAATACTGACGTAACACATCAATGCGGAAATTATCCGAGATAATCCGTTGCAAATCAAAACCATGCTCATCACGCATTGAGACAAACCAATCAACTATCAACTCGGGGTTGATAGTTGGCTCATCAACAACCGTCAGCCACCCATTCATCTCCCACTTGCGAATAGGAGCAACTGTTTTCTGACGACCATTTGCCCCGCCCGTTCGCTCGTCCAGACGACTAGAATATTTATAATACTTATCTACAAAATCCTTACGCACAAAGGAATGACTTAACCAAACATAATCTTCCCCATTCTTAAACAACAAACCAACCGCAGCAAAATCTCGAACAGAAGCAAAGTCCAAACCACCAATACAAGGCTTATAAGTTAAATCAGGAAACTCCCGCTTAGTCGCACGAAGCTCCTCAAAGCTTGCCACACTCCGCTCAACATCCACAACAGGCAAATTCATACGCTTAGTCATAAACTCCTCACGACCAGACGGATCTTCCTCTAACTCATCATAATCATCCGTAACCGTTTCAAGCAAATTTTCTGCATAAGCAGATAGCGGAGGATGAAACATCGGCTGTGACTTTTGCCACTTCTCCTTTTCATCAACTTCCTTTTCATCATCAAGCTTACAAATAAAAGGAAACCAACTATTGAACTTCTTAGCCTTACCAGTAAGGACATTCATGCACTCCTCTTTCTTCTTATCAAGAAAGCCCTCACGAACATAACCATCCGTTGTAATATAAAACTCACGAGGATTCTTTACCTTACCAAGACCAGAACGGTGAACACGAACATCCCTATCATCCTGAAACTCATGAATTTCATCAAAGATAACCGCACCATCACGCAAACCATCTTTAGTATTACCATTAGACGTACGATATTTAAGCTCGCTCTTAGTCTGCTTATTACGAATAACAGACTTTGTATTATAGAAAAGCTTCTTTAACTTTTCCTTTTCCTCAATAATGTTATAAACCTCGTCAAAACTAGTTTTCGCTTGGTCTTCACTATTGGCAACGATAGATACATTATAATTAGCAATACCATGCATAGGCGTTAGCAAATAACTAGAAATACCAGAAATCAAGCCATTCTTACCACCACCACGCCCCATCATAATCAAGAAACGCTTATAAACATGAAGGTCATTATGCGACCACATCAAAAAAACAAAACAAATAATAAACTTCTGAAAATCTTCAAGCTTGAAAAACCATCTCTCAATATAACCAATGCAACTTTCAATCTGGTCATCCTGAAAGTAAATCTCTTTATTTTCAAGACGAGGAACAATCTCACGCTTGATATACTCGACAAGTAACACCCGTTCCTTGTTAAAAAGAATCTTTCCTTGCTCATATTGCTCAATATAAGCATCAACATACGGATGTATCATGTAAAGTCATCCATATCTATATCATTTGATTTTGCTTTTTTAGTCTCGTATTCCTCACGCTTCTTATCAAAAAATGAATCCAACTTAATCAACGCAGCATTAACCTTGACTTTCTCAGAAATCGCAGGATTAGCCTTATAAAATTCCTGACTACCATTAACCGTTAAAACCATAGCCCCCTTATCCTTAATTGACTTATCAAGGTCATCAAAAATCGACACCAAATTAACATAGCGGGCTACCTTCTCTAACTCAATAGCATTGTCAGTATCAATTAATATCATCAAATCCTTTTCCAAAGCTTCAAGCTTTAACTGCTTCTTTGTCTTTCTTCCCAAACAACTCCCCCCTTACCATTCAAAAATTTCATCATCCCACTTACGCTTTTTAGAGGTCGCTCTCCCGTGTCTCTTATTGTGGCAATCATGACATAAAGTCCTTAGATTATCCAATTCTAGAGCTAACTCAGGGTAAAATTCCACTTCCTTAATATGATCCACCTCTAAATTGTGAGTAGTGAGCTTTCCTGCTTCCTTGCACCAAACGCACTCAAAATGGTCACGTTCTAAAGCAAGCTTCCGAAGCTTCCTCCATTCCCCAGAATTATAGAACGGATGCATAGTTTTTTTATTAGTAGTATCTATCTTCATGTTTACAAAATAACACGAAATAACCGACTTTTTTCCACTCTTTAATCCTTATAATGTTCGCATTCTTTCAAAAAACACCCCCCTAATAAAAGAAAATCGCTCAAAAATTCGAGTAGATGAGGGTCCGCCGGTCTGGGCGAAACAAAAAAATACGAACGAATTTTTTAGGAGGGGGGTATAAACGGTTCTTTTATATCTAATATCCGAACTTTTACAGTATCAGAAAAACTGTCAAGTTTTTGTCAACTTAGAAAAATTTTATTTTTCATTTATTAAAGAATATACATACATATCTACTAATAAAAGAATCTTTTTTGTTGGTGCTTGCTGTTGCTTTTCTTCCATTTAAAAGAAAGTTAATTTTATCTTTCTACTATAATAAAAACAAAAAGAAAAAGCCTTGGAAAAATCCAAGGCTAAAATTTTTTTCAAAAAAATTTTAAAAAGTGTTGACAAAATAAATGGACTGACATATAATATAATCGTAAGCTAATAAAACAGCTTGCATCTCCATCCTTTCGGAAATCAAGGAGCGAAAGGAGGTGAATGTTATGACTAAGAAAAAAGTTAAGTCTAATCGTAAGAAAAGACGTAACAAAAAAGCTCTAAGCATCTTAGCTGATATAACTAATTTAATAACTGCAATTATCAAATTAGTAGAAGTTTTATCAGCACTACTTAAAGCCTTACATTAACATTCACTGTTGCAAGCGGATAAACTTCCGCTTGCTTGTCCTTGATAATATTATAACATAGAGGTAAAGAACATGCAAGACAAAAAGCGTTCTCGTGGTCGTCCCGCTACTGGTAGAGAAAGAAATATCAGCATGACTATGAGAGCTACTGAGAAAGAAAGAGACATAATAAAACAGTCTCAAAAAGAAAACAATAAAAAAAGTGTCGTTGATTTATTGCTATACTTTATCGAAAAAAATAAATAAAAAAATTTTAAAAAAAGTGTTGACAAAATAAATGGAGCGACATATAATATAACCATAAAGAAATTAAATAAAAACAAAAAAGGTACTCATTCGCCCCGACCAAAGTTTGAATGAATACCTAACGAACAACCTACTTAACTAAGTAGATATGTTATTATTATAGCATATTAGTACCTAGTTAAGCAAGGCGCACTAGGTACTTTTTTAGTACCTCAAAAAGAAAGAGGTAAAAACATGAAAAAAATTCTATTCGTTAATTACGACAATGAAACATTTGCATTTTTAACAGCTGACAAAGCTCTTGATATCATGATGACTGAATCACAACCTTATGAGGTTTCTGATAACATTGCTTATCTAAACAATCACAGAGCTATTGAATACTATTACGACTTACAAGAATTCAATAGCAGAATGAAAGGCTTACAAGAATCAGACTACTACGATATTACTAAAATGCTTAACGACTAGAAAGAGGTACTAAAATGAAAAAACTTATCTTAACAATTGCAACAATCGCCCTCGCTTTTCTCGGAACTAATACAGTTCTATCATCTGAAAAAGAACCCGTGACCCTCTCCTTTCCTGATGGTCATCAGGTCACTGGCTATGTAGATGAATGTGAGCTTGATGCCTATGAATGTACAGTAGCCCTAACAGATGGCTCTGTATATACAGTAATGTACACGCAAGTAGATGACCTTGACAAAGTTATCTTTGATAAAGAATGGCTTGACTACGTTAAACATATCTATCAACGAGTATAAGAGGTGAGAAAATGATACAACAAGAAATCAACTTACCGCTTCCGCTCATGCTCTTGCTTATGGTTGCTATGATAATCTTGCTTATCATAGTAGCCAAGCAAGGCGCAAGCGAAACAATAGACCTACCAGAAAAGCAACAGGAAGATAATAACAACGCCACACAAGAGCGCTATGGTGCTTATATACAATCACAAGGAAAATATTACAACTAACAGAAAGAGGCTAGAACATGAAACCATTGCAAATGATTAAGATTATCGATTACGACTACAACAATACAGGTCAATTCATGACATATTACAAACGCCCAAAACCAGATATTATGGACTTTTGGGATGGAAAAGAGTTCCATGAATGGGAAATAGAACTACTAAAATCAGAAGGCTATAAACTTATGATTATTAAAACAATGGAATTACATGCTGACTAAAAGAAAGGAAATCTATATCATGAAAAAACTTGCTTTAAATACAGACTACATTAAAAATGGCGAATTTTGGCGCTATGGCTCTTGGAGTGATTCAACACACTTTAGAGGAATTGAAAGCAAACAAGGCTACTTCTTATGTTCTTCTTGGGAAGAACTTTGGGGCTTGCTCTACTATGTAGATGGAAAAAACAATACTACATATTACAATGAAATAGAGGATGATTATATCAATTCGCAAGATGACCGCTTTGACGGCTTAGAATATGATGAAATCATTGAATTATATACAGAAAACGACTATCAAGAGCTTTGCGATAGCTTTATGGAAAACGATTCTGTAAATAGTCACATTTTCTTTGAGTTGACTGACCAAGATTTTGAAATGCTAAAAAACGACTTACAACGAGGTTGGGAACCTGACCTATTGCAATTCATCGAAAAGTACAAAGAACATGAAAATGACATACTTGAATGGGTCTTGCTAGATGCTGAAAATTACACTATTAACTATTCATTTGATGACGAACGCTGTAAAGATGATTTAAGTCTATTTATTTACGATTAAAGGAAAGGATTTTGAAAACAATGACATTTACAAATAAAATAGACTCACAATTTTTTGAATTTGAAACACAAATCTATCAACATCTTACACATGTGTTTACTGTTGAAAGTTTTACAGATTGGATTGATGACATGGAAGAGACTGATTGGGATTATTACGATGCTTCTCCTGACGATTGGAAAACAATGCTCTTATCTAAAGGAGTTGATAACGTACTAGCCAATCTATTAAAATTTCAAAACGACATTGAAACAGATGCATACAAAGAAGGCTACATACCTCAAAATAGAGGTGTTGACGTTAGAGAATGGTCTAACCTGTTAACAGAATATTTGCTATAATATCAAAGAAAGGACATACAAAATGATTTACTTACTACTTATACCGCTTCTTCTTATCTTCTTGCTTTTTGTTAACATTGGCATAGTCGCCAAAGTTGTAGTAGGATTTTTTGCCATAATATTTCTAATCGCTATTATTTGCGCTATCATTGACCATCAAAGTTTGAAATGACCTTAGGGAATTCTAAATCCCCTAAGGCTTTTTATTTGCGCTCATTAAAAAAGATAATGTTTAGCTCTTGTAACCATTGATACACAATTTCATAAGTTCGACCGCGACTATAATGTAAATATTTATTTCCTGCGCCCTCAATATTCATATATTTAAAAACCAAAGCTTCCTTTACTACTTTGACAAGGTTTTTATCGCTTGTTTTGACATGCTTATCAATAACAGTGAGCCATGTTTGATAAATCCTAAGCAAACTATCTTGTTCTTCCAATTCAAGCCGTTTTAGGGCTTCTGGTGTCCTTTTCTTATTCGTTTTAAAACCGTTATTAATATCAGTTTCAAAATATGGATAAAAGAGTTCTTGTTTACGGTCAATAATCATTTGTTCCAAACAAGAATTTGTTGGATTAATATAACTGCGTTTAAAATATCTTTGCAACCATAAAATTTCCGTACTAAATTCAATAGTTAGACTACTTCTTTTTCCCAATGCTTTCTCCTTCCTCAATGCAATATATCTTATAAACTATTTCTTTCATGCAATAAGCTTAAATCACTATATTTTAATAGGCTTTAACCGTATTTCTAAAAATAACAATGCAATGTGATTTCAATATATTGCATTTATAAGATTTAAAAAATAATTAGAGCCCAAAGCTCTCCATTTCCTGATTGATTTTCTCTTGATTTATCCCGATATATCTTAATGTAATATCAGGAGACGAATGATTAAACATTTCCATCAGCATAGCAACATCATGCCCATTATGTTGATACATAAAATAGCCAAAAGTCTTTCTCATGCTATGAGTTCCAATATGATGAATCCCACACGACTTAGCAGCCTTGTTTAAAATCTTCCAAGCTTGTGTAACACTTATAGGCTGTTTTTGTCCTTCTTTCCCTGGTTCTTTGCAACGCTTGCGACTTTCAAACAGATAATCATAAGGTTTTAAACCTTTCAAAGCCACATACTTATTAATCTCTTTCCTAAGCGTTCTATTGATAGGAAACAGCCTTTGTTTTCCTGTTTTCTTTTCAATTACCTCTATATAGTCGTCTTGTACGTCTCTGACTCTTAAAGGCAAAATATCACTAACACGCAAACCAGAATTAAGTCCGAAAACCAAAAGCAAGAAATTCCTAGGATTCCAATCCATTAGATAATCTTTCAACATTTCTATCTGATTCCTATCTCGTATAGGCTGTACATATTTCACATAACACCACCTCCATAATTAAATTAAAAAGACAAGTGCTTTCGCTCTTGCCTTCTTTTATATCTAATTTTGCATGACGATTAAACAGCTTTTTTCGTCATTTTATAGTAATCCCTTTAATTTTGCGTATCTATCAAGGATTTTATTCTTACGTCTTCTTAAAGTTGGCTCACTCATAAACATGATTTCTTCAATTTCTGCCCACGTTCTTCCCTTGACCCAACGATTATAAGCAATCTCATGTTCTTCATCGTCAAAGCTCATAAACAACCTTGCAATTGTCTGCTTACGAATTTTAAGGTTATAGATAACTAAGTCGCTATCTTTGTCACTACCAACTTTTTCAATCATGTAATTATCTAAATCAAAAATATTTTTGATTGATAATTCTGTTTTTCTGATAGCTATCTTTCTATCTATATTTTGATACTCCATCAACTCAGCATCAAGCGCTACTCTCATAGCATTACGAGTTTTATTTGACATTCATACCCCCGAACTAATACTTAGCTAACCATTTACGCCCCATTTGCTTAATTTTAGCCTGATGCCTCATCTGCTTCCAAGTCATTTCACCCAAAGCACTAGAAAGTTCCTTATTACGCTCCACAGCCTTAAAATACTTCACTTCCAATTCTTCTATTTCATTATAACTTCTATGAGCTTCATCATACCAAAATTCATATTCATCAGATACTTCATTAATTGTCTGTTTAAGCATATCCCACTTTTCCATGATAGTGCCTCCTAAAACGGTAAATCCTCATCTGAAATATCCATCGGATTCGAATTGTCAAAAGGTGATTGGTTGTCAACTGTTGGTTGACTACCACTACTACGACTTTCTAAGACTTGGAAATTACCTGCTACCACTTCAGTCACATACACACGCTGACCTTGTTGATTCTCATAATTGCGTGTTTGAATTCGTCCTGTAATTCCAACAAGCACCCCTTTATGTGTCCAATCACAAAAATTTTCCGCTGATTTCCCCCACAAAATACAATTAATAAAATCCGCTTCACGTTCTCCGTTTTGATTTTTAAAATTACGATTCACCGCAAGCGTGAAACTTGCTACCGCTTGATTAGATGACGTATATCTTAGATCAGCATTTCTAACCAAACGACCAACCAACACAACATTATTAATCATTACATTTCCACCTCTCTATACGTTTTCTTAAAAATTTCTTTCTTGCATACATAGCATTCACCTGTTTGGTTTTTAATAATATAGTCATAATCATTAAATTCCATATGCCCCTCAGGAGTTTCAATTGTGTGAAAAAGCCCTATCTCTCCAAATACAATATTCTGGTTCTTAGCAAACTCTCTAACCTCATAGTAATTAAGGTGTGTTACTCGAATTGCTTCCACAGGTGACGTTTTAATATACTTTTTAATCATTTCGCTTCCTCCAAAAGCTCAGGTTTTTCGTAAATATTGCCGATAACTTCAAGCTGTTTTGATGAAAAACCGTGTAAAGGTGTTCCTCCGTTTAAAATGTCAACGCAAAACGAACCTTGTGAATAAAATACTTTTGAGATTTTTTCACCATAAATTAGTACAATATCACCCTCAAAGATTTCTTTGCCATTCTTATCAACCACCCTGTTGATTGCATGAGCTCGCTATAATATCCAGTATCAGCATCAGCTTTTAAGAAACAAAACAAATCTGACAAGTCTTCGTAATCGCTTGTTGTTATCATCATGCATTCAACTTTATCCCAAACTCTAAATTTTGGTATTGTCATTTTTCCACCTCTTCCGCAAACTGCCACGCCCATTCAAAATCTTTCTTGATTTCTGTTTCTGTCAGTTTGCACTTTCCAAAAGTTTTCCATTCTTCGCTAAAGAATGCGTCAAAAAAGAGTTTGCCATCAACGTCCTTACAAAGTGCCAAATAAGTACCACCATTTGGATTTGGGATTTCTACTGTATACAGCTTTTCTTTCTCAACTTCATAGCCGTAAAGCCAAGCTTTTGCGATTTCTTTTTGATGATTTCTTGCCCAATATGTGCATTTATCCATATCCCCATTAAATTCATATGCAAATAGTTCTGTGCCAATACCATTAAAAATAATGGTTAAAAAGAAACCTTTTGATTCACAGTATTTAAGCCACTCCGCCACATATTGCGGTACTATCGGCTTTTCTGACTCGTCAATTTGATTGATTGTATGTTTTGCGAAACGTAAACCAACAACTAAATCAGTATCTTCAATGTCAAACGCTCTACTTTCTAGCTTTTCAATCGCTTCTTGTTTCTTCATCCTACCACCTCTTCAACTTCAAAAGCATCATTGTATAGCATATAAGCAAGATTGTCTCTAACTAGTTCTTTTTCAGTAAAACTTGATTGACAATCCCCATCTGCCAAAGTAATTGCCCGATTACCGAAAACATATACTTTTAACTTGTAGTCACGTAACAACCAATTAAAACGTGAGTCAATCCCTTTGACTCTTACGGTGTATTTTCTCTCCTTTTCTGGATTGTAATCATCCGTACGAATTAAAACAGCCCCACACTCTTTACAGTATAATTCTCCTTCAGAATACTGCGCTTCAACTAAATCTTCTCGTTTTTTCCATTTATAACAGTCATCACAAAATACTTCTCTTACCTTCACTCTTCCACCTCTTCGATTTCAAAAGCTGAGTTATTCCAAACAGAACATTCAATAAGTTTTTCTTTGGTGAAATGGTATCTGCTACACTTTTCTGCAATGTCTTTAGAGACTTTAATAAAATATAACTCTTTATAACTTCTATCAAGATTTAAGTATTCATTCGAAGCCTTAAATTTTGCTGTGTATAATTTTTCTTTCTCGACTTCATAGCCGTAAAGCCATGCTTTAACAAATGTTTCTTGGTTTCTCGCAAGCCAATGGATTGTTTTTTCAGATTGATTATTAGTTCTCAAAATATTAAGATTCATAGAGCCAGCTAGACTTATAGCCAACTTCTCTTTGCAAACCTCTAACCACTCCGCCACATATTGAGGTATTACTGGTTTTTCTGGTTCGTCAAGTTCTTTGGCTAATTCCAACGCATAAGTTAAACCGGTCTCTTTACCTCTTTGATAATCGTTTAAAATAAAATCTGGGATTGCATTCTCAATCTCATCAATCACTTCTTGTTTATTCATACTATTCCTCCTTTATCCAATCTAATGGAGCTATTAAATCAGCTTCTACTTCTTCGATAGGTACATATCCTAAAACCTTAATATGCTTCACTATACTTACCTTTTCTAAGCATGTAGAGTAGTATTTACTAGTTATATATTTATAGTTCTTACTCTTTCCACAAGAACAACGTTCCTCTGAGTGTAGAATGATACTATCCTCATTATTACATGTATAATAAAGCACTTTCTTATATTCATGTTTGTGCTTGATTCGTCTCATGTCCTCATCATAATAAAAACTAAGTAGCAGAAAGGATATACAACAAATAAGAACTATTAATAGCTTACCTGTCATCATCTTCACCTTTCCAATTGTCAAATAGTAAATAAATAGCTATTTCACATTGTGCTAAACCAGACCCTTGACTTTCCCATTCTTTAAATTTTTCCGATTTAGGCAACCAGTCTTTGGAAGCTCCCCAATCATAATCATCTGGCTTTTCGTTGCTAAAGATACAATCTAAACAACCCAAAAACGTCATCCCATCTTCAAACATTTCTGCAAAATAATCTGCACGGTCTTTAACCGCCTTTGGAAAAGTGTGTTTTGGCGGTTCTACCTTATCGCCTTTAACACTCCAACCGTAGATTCCGTCCATTTTTTCTTTTAAAATTTCCCTCATCATCTAACTTCCCCTCACTCATTATCCGTAATCGTCACAGGAATAATACTTTCAGGCATGTACTCAACTTCATACTTGTATTTGTTGACCTTCGTGCCATCCGTCAAATCTTCAACAACATACATGTTGTTTTTAGTCATGTTGATTAAATGCTTCTTGTATTTTCCTTTTGCGACCTCAGCAATGACAACTAATTTCTTACTATCTGACGTATCAACCGAGATAAGCCCCTCAACAGTAAATTCAATTTTATCCGTACGTGTATTGATAACCGCTACACGTCTGCGAACATTGAAATTATCTGCTTCCTTGCTCACATTATAAGAAACTTTATCAGCTTCCGAACAACCTGCTAAAACGCTAAGACCAAATACTACCAACAACATTCCTGCTAAAACTGACAATTTTTTATTCATTTTCTAATACCTCAATTCCTTTCAAATCCTCATATGCAATTTTCCCTCTGCTAAGCACTACATCTTGCTTATTCTGCCAACTCGTCAAAATAAGATGATAAGCATCTTCCGATAAATTACTCGTTAACGTTTCACCGTTAGATAACACAAACTTAACTAACATATATCACCTCTCAAAATTTTATGCTATAATATAGCTATCGTTCATAAAATATAACTTTGCAAGGTTTTCCCAGCCTTGCTTTTTTTATTAAAAAATAGGGCAGGCGCACGACCCTAAAAATTATCCACACGCCTTGCATAATAACAGCCTAGCGATAAACTGCTTTAGTGTTTTACAGAAAAAATTTTAAGGAATACCTCGTTTCTATTTTTTATTTCGCTATATTTTGCTAGCAACAAACCCGATAAACTTTACTAGCTATAGGTGTAAGAAGGTTTCTCCTTTTTGTTATGCTCTCGGGTTACGCCTATGCGTGAAATCGAATCACGCTCAAGACCATCATAGGCACCGAATGATTATTTTAAAAAATCTGGAAATACAAAGGAGTTCTAGACTGCCGACTAGGAAACAGTCATCATTGAACCTACTTTCTTTATTGTTTTAAGTTCCTAGCCTATACCCACGCAAGGATTCGAACCTTGCTAGATACCAAAGTGGGTTATTCTCTCACTTTTCCTGTGATACGATTCACTTCTCTGCTTAAGCGATATTTTTTATTATCACCGCCGTATAATACAGTGATTTCTGCTTCCCATTGATTTCGGGAATACGGATAACGTTTTGGTCTCATCATTCTTCCTCATCTTCATTTAGTTCAGCTAATTTATTCCACATGCCACCTGCAAGACAACTAACTTCTTTAATATCATTGATTCGTTTTGGTTTTTCTTTATATTCCCACCATTCACTACCGTCATATTCATTACGTTCAAGCCACCAATCATCACCAACAATAACTAAATCTTCGGCTACTTCAGCAGAGCCAAAACCTGAATAGTATTCAGACTTTTTTGCGACTTGTTCAAAATTCTCTTTTGTGATTCCAAAGTCTGAACCTTGGATATACATAACATCATCAAAGTTTTTATCGTGGACTGCTAGCTTTCCTATTGTTTCTTCCCATAAATTAGTCATTAATCTTCCTCCACAAAAATAGAAACAACAATACCTACATCATCAACACTAATATCAATGTCTGTGATAAGCCTTGTAGATAATTCCTCTTCAAGGTCATCAATATCTAAGTTATATCTATTGTCTCCCTCGCAAATGATTACTTCCGTAGTAGTGTAATCATAATTTAAAATATTGAGTAAATCTTCTAATTCAATCATTTTTCCACCTCTTCAATCTCATTTAGCTTCTCCATAACCAATCACACCATTAACCTGATAATCTCGCAAAAGCCAATACAATTTCCCTTTCTTAGGACCATTATATTCATCACTATCACAATAACAATGACGTTCAAGCTTTCCTTTTTTAATCCAATTCATTAATGTTTCTTTGGTAACATTACGCTTAGCCGTGTAATCCGCAATCGTTCCAACAAAAGTTTCATCAAGCTCCGAATCATAAAACTCCCAAACTTTAAGTGGTCTATCTGCCATTAAATACGACCTCCTATAAGCTCTCTCGGACTATATCCAAGCCCAGAAGCAACCTTACGTAAATTTTTAACATTAGGGACAACCTTGCCCCTCTCATAATTGGAAATCGTCTGCTTTTCTGCACCGACAAATTTCCCAAATTCATCCTGTGTCATTCCTAATTCACTTCGTAACGTCCTAACATTACTAGCAAAATTTTCTCTTTCCTTATCAGTCATCCTCAATCTCCGTAAACATTTCAATCTTATCATCTAGCTTTTTCACAAAGATCACCTTAATACTCTCACTAGTATGCGATTTCAATAACTTAACAAGCATACTATCATTCATATCTTTATAACGTACCTTATAACCTAGTAGTAACAAAGCATTTCCTAAAGCCGTATTTAAGTTAAAATGACCATCCGTTTCCAAATCTCCAATACGTACCTTAAACATCAAAATTCAATCCTTCCTCCAATTTCTGCCCAATTCTGCCATTCAATGATTTTTAAAACAAAACTATCAAACGGCAAAGAAAGCATCTGCTCTTTAATCACAGGGTCAAGAACCCAATAACAAGCTTCAAAATCAGCGATTAACTTCTCTTTATCTTTCATCGCTTACCTCTTACTAATAGAACCCTTAGGATAAACCAAAATTTGCTTGTCTTTTGTTGCCCCCTTAAAAATCCTATCAACAAGAGCGCTATCGTAAATTTTTAATAACTCATCACGACTAAAATTCGTATTGATAACCGTTATCTCACGACTATCCAAAATATTGAATAAAACACCCTGCACCCAATCACTAGCAGGCTTAATTGTATTACTCATAGAACTTTCTTTCCCGAGGTCATCAAGGAAAAGGAAATTAACTCTTGTCAAAAAATCAATCGCATAATCTTCAGTAAATTTTCCACCACCATTAAAAGATGCCTTGATTTTTGAGAATAATCTTGCTACTGGCATAAAAACAACCGTTACAGGCTTATTATTAATTCGTTTACCTTTAAAACTCTCATTTAAAGCATTCGCCATTGCAACGCTCAAATAACTCTTACCAACCCCAGGAGCTCCAATTAGTACACTATTACCAGAGCCACCCCCATAATAATTTCTACAAATCCTTTTAGCGAAATTCAAAGCCCGCGTATCAAATTCATTGTTTACTTCAAAATTCTTAAAGCTCGCCTTACTCAATTCATCAGACAAAATACTATTTGTTTGAAACACTTGGTAACCTTTCGCAATATCAGAAGCAATTACCCCCTTACGGATGCCCTCCTCCTCAATCGCTCGAATATTTGATTTAGCACACTCTGGGCAAAATTCTTGTGTTACCATACCGTCAACAGATGGTCTCGTAATACGCCAAAACTTGACACCATGAATATCACAAGATTGCTCCCCCTCCTGCTTAGTCAAAAATTCAGAATACTTCCTAGACATATCATCAACTTTTTGCATCAATTCCAATCCTCCATACCCGCAAACTTATCAGCATTAGGGTCAGAAATCATTTTCGAAGATTCTTTATTCTTTTTGAATAACGCATCCTCTTTCGCAACTTGTTCTAAAGTTGTGATACCTTTTTCACGCCACTTGCTTAAAATCCCATTCAAATAATTAAAGTTCCTAATATTGCCATTAGCACAACGCTCAATAGCATTCAGAACAACCTTGACATCCATTCCATCCAATCCAACATATTCAAGGATTCGTTGGACTTGAATGCTATCAAGCCAATCTAACCTTTTTAAAGTATCACCAAGACTATTATTTATATATTTATTATTTGATATATTAGTATTGATATTATTAGTATTGATTCCGTGTACTTTGTTCACTTCTTGAAGTGTACTTTCTACACGTCCTTTGTGTACTTTGTTCACTTCTTGAAGTGTACTTTCTACACGTCCTTTGTGTACTTTGTTCACTTCTTGAAGTGTACTTTCTACACGTCCATTGATATATAAACGATTGGGCTTGTTTACTCCCTGACGGACTTCTTTTAGAAGCCCCGCTTGAACAAGTTCTTTCTTAGCTTTAACAACCGCCTTGTTTGAACAATTAAGTTCTTGCATGAACTGTTCAATTGTAAAATATATGTAAATCTTCCCATCTTCGTCATACCATTTATTTTTTACTGACAAGCCTCTGCGGTCAAACAGCAACATATACATCATTTTCGCTTTATCACCCAAACTCTTATATGGCTCATCTTTTAAAAGCCATTGAGGAAATTGATAAAAAGCGTTATTTTTAACTTCATTAACGTGCATCCATACCTCCTACTCTTCAAAGTGATCATTAAGAGACTTCGCCATCTTGTGCATCTCACTATTTTTTTGAGCACGCTTCATAAACACCCAATCTTCATATTCCCTACTACGATAGTATTCAATAGTGTTTTCACGCTTCCTCAATAAAGTTAAAGTAAAAATTTCTGTAATTGCTAAGAAACATACTCCGATAATTAAATAAGTCATATTAAACTCCTTTTTTAGTAGTCATCTTTTTAAATTTATCCATCTCACGCTTCCATTCACGAGTACCACGATATTGTAAATAGTTGTAAAAACCATCAACTGTAACCACTCCGCCATCAAGTAAATACTTTGCTTGACTAGGAAGCCTTGTCATCTCTCTACGTCTATCAGCACAAGCACGTTCTTTTAAACCAAAAATACGTGACAATTCTTCATCATTAGCACTTATTTTTTTAATAACAACATCCTTAATGCGGATAACTTCAACAGGTTGTGTCATAGCGCTCCTTATGTTATACTTAAATCAAGTTATTTTTTGTTAGTCACTGATTTTTCAGTGGCTTTTTTTAATACATTTAAACGTGTCTCATACAAATTAAGAAATAGCTGTTTAAACTCATAGTAAACTTGCTGAGCATATTCATATTCTTCAACATCTAGTTGACTATTCATTGATTTTCCAAATAAACTTAATGTTAACTTTCTAATCTCATCATGAACCTTATAAGCATTCGCTGTAGGTGTACAGCCATCTTCACGAACTAATACATCAGGAGCAGAACTTCGTTTTGTTTTGTAGCCCCAATTATCACTATAAAACTCTTTAACAAAATCGAATTTTCTATTAACGCTCACAACATCAGCGTTAGAAAACTTAATCTCTGAAAATAGCGTTTGAGGTGAAAAAACTTTCTTAGGTTCGCCAATAACCTTAGCCACTTCTTCAGCAATCAATTTTTCTAAAACAGATTTACGAATTGTAATTGTTTCTTCCATAATTTTTCCTTTCTTTCCCTAGACTAGTAGGTAAAGCTGTAGCAAGTTTGATAATAATTTAAGAGTTCAGCCAATGTTTTATTTTAAGAAGGTTAACCAATGGAAAAGGTTATACTTGCTACAGCCATAGCTACTAGTCTAGATTATTTAGCGCAGACTAGCAGATAGAACGCTAGTAGGGACTTCTTTGTATTAAAAACTAAAATAGGAGTCAATCATGCGTATTCTAAACTTGGTATTGTTGCCCTACTAACGTTTTAACTACTAGCCTGCATATGTTCTAAATTAAGTCTTGCGAGTTCAATTGTTCTATTTTCATTTTCGTATTAGTGCTTGGTTCCCAAGTTGACCAGTAAGCAAATCCCGCTTGCTCATCTTTTTTAGAAAGCATGTCATAACGAGAAATCTTAAAATGTTCCTTGAAATCATTACTAGCTTCCCAGAAAACCTTACGAGAAAACTTTTTATCAAGATAAGCCGGTGAATCTATCCCACCTAATAGAGATACCACTCTTTGCTTACGCTTCTTTTCTAAGCTTAATAAATGACTAGGATGGATAGGTTGTTCATCTTTTAAATAATCAATATCTCGCTTCATGCTAGCTTGTTCTAGCTTAATCTTCTTTTGATTTTGAAAAAGATTGATAAAAGCATCCTCACTCAAATGCTTATTGACATAAGCACCTTGACGACGAATAGTCGGAAGCACCTCACTTGTTACCCAATCCGTAAAAGCTTCAGCTTCTTTCTTTTTGCTCTGAAAAATCAATTTATAAAGATTGTTTTCAGAAACAAACTTCATGCTTTGCTTTCTACCCAAACTATCGATGACCTCATTTGAAATGACCCCATCTTGTTTTAGTCTTTTTAGTGCTTGACTGGGATTATTAATTTCTAGCACTCTGCAAACATCCGCATTGCTAAAGTAAGGCTCGCCATCAATTGTCATTGTACGGACCTCATATCCGTGAAATTCAAAAATATCGTTCATAAAATTCCCTTCTATTTGATATAATGTAAATAAAAACGATTGGAGACACTTATGGTAAATTACTACCCCATATATAGAGATATTGTTAAAATTCTCTCTTTTGGAAACATAGATACTGGTATAGCATTGCTTCAACACATCATCCAAACGCCATACGGCAATGAATTGCGTAACACTTACGAACCATGGGAGGTTAAAGAAATCATATTCTATACCCTTGATTCTCTGATTGATCAAGGTTTTGTTTCTGCTACTGAAATGCCACTGAGTGATAGTCGTATTTATATAATTGACGGCTTAACTTCTAACGGCATGAGGATTCTAGAGGTTTTAAGCTCCAATAATATTGATGATAAAATCATGGAGTGGCATAAAGAATTTCGTATTCCTTATCCAAATCCCACATCAATTAAAAACGCTCTTGTTCATATTATGTTTGGATAAGTACCAAATGTTTTTCTTTCCCATCTTAATGTCTCTCTAGCTTGTTGAGCATAATCACCATCAGAAAGATTTTTTGGTGTTCTACGATCATCAAATTTACTAGCGTATAGTTTTAAAGAGATTTCATAGCCATTACCTTTTTTCTCTACATGTACATCATCTGTATTTACACAACTTAAACGGACATCATTCAGGTATAAACTTGAATCTGTACAAGTAATTACAGGCATTTGCTCTAGCAAAAAATTTTCTAAATTTTTCATCCCTGCTCCTTTCTTATCACTCCCAAGGCTAAGATTGTTTCCCAAACATCTAAACCCACGAGACTATCTATCACCACTTGACTAAGAGGGTGATTTTTCTTTTGCCAATTTAAAATCAGTTTCGCTTTCATTTTTTTACTCAGACTTTTCTTTTAGTAATTCATCAATACTTACTCCCAGATAATTAGCAACTTTTTTTAAAGTTACCGCAGAAGGTGTACTAGAATTCCACTTACGAATAGCACCATTACTCAATCCTAAATCCTTTTCAATCTTATAGATTGAGATTTTTTGTTCATATGCCCTCTTTTTTATTGAGTTATATAACATACTTCTCCTTTCAATAGAAAATTTTATAAGAAAATATCTCTTTTTCTATTGACTTATAATAGAAAATATTCTATTATAAGAACATAGAAAAGAGCACTACCTAACATATCTCCCTAATCTACACTGTCTTGGCGGACTTTATTTAGATTTTTTTAGGATTTGTTTTGTAGTTCATTTATCAACTTACAAAATAAGTATAACGGAAAATTTTCCTCTTGTCAACAAAGAAAATAGAAAATTTTACATTATTTTTGTAAGTTCTATTTTAAAGGAGGAAAAAATGACCCTACTTGATAGAATCAAAGCTTTAGCTTCCTCACAACAAATGAGCTTAGCGGAGCTTGAAAGAAAGTTAGATTTTAGTAACGGTTCAATGAGAAAATGGGCAACGTCAACACCTAGCCTTGATAAAGTTGAAAAAGTTGCTAACTATTTTAATGTGTCACTTGACTATTTAAAAGGTCGTACCGATAATCCCAAAATTGCTTCTGAAGAAGAAATCAATGAAGTTGACTTAAAGGAAGCTGCTAAAGAAAGTTTCTTTTATGATGGACATGAATTAAATGATGAAGATATTGAGTTAATCAGCTCAATTCTTGAAACGAGAATGAAAAATAGAAAAAAGGATTAGGATATCATATGTTGTCACCAGAATTAGCTTGCGCTCAACAAGGTGTTGATTTGTTTTATTTTGATGGTCGAGGTTCTGATAACAAAGGAACTTATAATAAAAGAGGAAATCTTATCATTGTCGATACTTACCTTGATGATATTGAAAAAAGGAAAGTGATTTACCACGAATTAGGTCATAAAGATCATAATCCCGCAAACTATGACAGGTGCAGAGAACAATATGAAATGCAAGCCGACAGAAATATGATCTATTATCTGTTAAAGGAAGAATTGTCATATTGGGATAAAGACGAGTTAGAAAATTTTAACTACCTTGACTTTTTACAAAAATATAACTTAAAAACCACTGTTGATGAAACAATGGTCAAAGAAGAATTTTTAAATTTAATAGACTAACCCTACGATGCGCAAAAACTGAACCGCACTAAAAGCTGAATGGAGAATAAAATGAAAAAAATGTTATTAGGAGGCGTGTTGCTTCTTTCTGCTACTACACTTGTTGCTTGTTCATCGAGTTCCTCAAAAACTTCTTCTACAAAAACAAGTTCTAGTAAGATTGAAACATCACACAAAATTTCATTTGATAAAAGTTATACTTTTACCAAAAGTGATGCGGCTTTTACAGGATATGACCTTACAGGATTAAAGGTAACAGTTGAACAACCATACTTCGGTTTAAGCGAATATTCAGACGCTGGATATGATAGTTATGATGAATTCGTTGACTACTATCCTGAATTTAAAGATAATCATGTTTTGATAATTCCGATAAAATTAAAAAACACAACTTCTCACTATATAGATACACCTTCGTGTATTGTTATTGGAGCTGATAACTCCCCTCTAGAATATTCTTATATAGATGGGGTATCCGAAAAAATAGATGGTCTTGAAGCTGGTGAAGAGGCGAAAACAGTTGATGTTTATGTAGCAACTGATTTCAACCCTATTTCAGTAGTATACGAAAACGCAACTTGGAAATAAAATAAAAAATCCCTACACTCGCCTTCGCCAAAAATTGAGTGTAGAGATAATGAAACTTATATAGTAAGAACCTGCACACAGTAGGTCTCTTTACTATACCCATTTTAACAAAAAAGTGAGGTAAAAACAATGTGGCAAGAGGAATTAAAAGATGGAAGAAAGAGATACGTAGAAAGATATAAAGACCCTTATACTGGAAAAAGAAAACGTGTTTATGAAGAAGTTCAAAAATTCACTCCACAAGCAAAGAACAAAGCTGCTAGAATCTTACAAGAAAGAATTAATGCTATACTCTCAAATAAAACTCCTTCAAATATAACGATTCAGCAACTATACAATAACTTTTATGATGAATGGGTTATTACAGTCAAGCCCCGAACAATCCGAACGTATAAAAGTATTGACAAACGAATTCTTTCACTTTTTCCAAAAGACTGTATAGCAGTAAATGCTGATAGACGATTAATTCAAAAAATTGTAAATCAGATATTTGCTATGAACTTTTCAAACGAAACTTTGCAAAAGCATTATTCACGGATAAAAAAGATTTTTAAATACGGTGTACGCCTAGGTTACTTGGAAAATGATGAAAGCCAATATGTCAACTACATCAAAAAGAAAACTACTCTTGAAGAAGTACAAAAAAATGAACTTAATTTTTTAAATAGGAATGAAGCAATTCGGTTCATCAACTATTTTAAAGGTAAAAGACATAAAAATCATTACTATCGGATAACAGCAATCCTATATCTAACTGGATTACGAATTGGTGAATTCCTTGCACTAAGAGAAAAAGATATTGATTGGGATAAGAAAATAATATCAGTAAATGCAACTTACGACTATCGAGAAAAAAACCGAGGAGATACCAAAACATTACATTCTTACAGAACTGTCCAAGTAACTGACTTCGTGATAAATTTAATCAAAGAAACCATTGTAGAGAATCATCGTCGTTTTGACAAAGAGACCCTAAAGAAAAACAAAGAAAATTATATTTTCATAACAAAAACGGGATACCCACAGACAGCACCTAGTATATATAATATGTTAGTCAGCACTGGTTATAAATTAGGCTTTAATAGAAATATCACTCCTCATACTCTCAGACATTCTCATATATCTCTATTAGCTGAATTAGGAGTTCCTTTTAAACAAATCATGCAAAGGGTTGGACACGCTGATGCAAAAATAACAATGAAGATTTATACTCACGTAACATACAATATGAAACTTAGCCTATCTGAGAAATTAGAAGATATCAAACTTTAAAGAATTTTTGCCCACAATATGCCCACAAATAAAGATAATATAAAAATAAAAAGCTCGTAAACATTGATTTTACGGGCTTTTTAAAACACTTTGTGATTTACTGGTTAAGTATAACACAATTTAAGTTTTTTGCAAGCTTTTTTCTCACAAAAATTATTTTTTTCATGCAAAAACAAAGAAACCCTATGAAATCAATGGTTTCATAGGATGTTTATGTGGGGTGAGAGTTCGAGGATTACTTACACTTTTTCCAGCAATAATAGATAAGATAAAACGTGGCAGATAGTCCAAAAACTCGATATACCATTAATAAGCCAAATCGATCTGCAATAAGCCCTGCTAAAAAATCTGCTAACATAAAACTTATTGAAATGGCAAAATTATACAAAGACCAAGCTATGGCACGATTTTCCTTAATCGTTTGATTCATTTTTAACATCAATTGGTTATTATAGTTAGCATTTAAAATTCTAATCAATAAAAATAGTAAGATCATCAGATGAACTTCTGTTTGCATGGAAATTAATACGACTAATATTGGGATAACCAAAGTATATTTCCACTCAATTTTTAAATAGCTTCCTAATGCCATTCCTAAATTAAACAAAAACAAGATAATGCCTAAAACATCTAAAGAAATTCCCTTGTCTGTCAATAAAAGGCTAGCATAAGAATTATTTACCATAATAAGAGTTGTAAAACTAACCCCTAATATCATTAACTGCCATGGTGCTAAACGAATTCCTGACAATAATGCTGAAGCTTCCTTTGAATCTGATTTTACGATTTTATTTGGCAGCTTCAACAGACAAATCAAGCTAATCATCACAAAGCTAATGGATAATATTAATGGATATAGGACACTTTGTTTTAGTAAAAATGGCGAAATAATCGTTACCAAAGCAATAAAAACATACTTTATCGTATTTGAATTTTTAAGGAATTTAGCATACTCTTTTTCATTAGCTAAAACATCAAAATTAAAGGAAACTAATGTTCCTGAAGATAATGATTCAGATAAGCCCATGAATACGGCTGCTAGAAAAGCAAAGACTAGTTTTCCATTCATTAACGCCCCTAAACCAACTAATAAAAAGAGGTGCGATAATATTAGTAATCGCTGATAACCAAATTTTTGAGCACAAATACTTAGCGGTAAATCAAAAACTGTTCCAAACAGTTCTGTTACTACGGATAATGTCCCAATAACCGTATAAGAAAATCCAAGTTGCCTTAAAAGCAAAAGACTAACGAAATAATAAGGCAAACTCGCACTAAAAACATTCATCAATAGCAAAGCTCGATACCGATTTACTGGCATGCTTTACTCCTTACCTTTCCCTATTAATCTCTCAAGATGCTTTTGGTATTTTTGGGCAAGTTGGTCGCTAGATGCTAATGTCAACACTTTAATGGCATTTTGCATTTCAAGAATGGCTTGTTCGCTCTGCGATTTTTTAAACTGATAAAAATATTTGCCATAGTGAAAGACTAGTCTTTCATAGAGTTCTGTTTCAGTCAATGAAGCCGCTGTTAATTGTTTTTCAAAATAAAGCGCATCAGATAATTCATCCCGTTCAATACACATCAAGTAGCCATTTAACAAGATATCTAATCTCAATTGGCGATTTGCTGGTAGGTCCTGATAAACTGCTGTTCGTTGTTTTAATTCTTCTGACAAGCGTATAAAAGTTCTATGATTAAAGGCAACGAAGGCATTTTTGAAAAGCAATAATTCGTAGCAACCCCAATTTTCTACACTGAACAGATACTCACTCAAATAAGCAAGCTCGTCCGCTAAGTCATCATCTTCTTTTGACAAATCATGAAGATAAATCCTGATTAAAATCGTGTTCAAGTGTTGAAATAGCTCATTTGCGGTATTGTCAGCTCGCTCTGCTGCTAACAAATATTCTAAACCAGCGATATCTTGCACTGAATGATAGTAATGAATTCTTTCTAACAATCTCTCTAAATGATTACGCTGAGAATCTCCCGCAACGTGCATAAACTCAGCAATTGGCACATTCATTTCCTCTAAAACTAAAGCAAGCCTTGTTATCGTTAAATCTGTCTTTCCTTGCTCAAAACGTGATAATTGTGATGTTGAAATCCCTGCTTCAGCAATATCTCGCAACGTTAATCCTCGTGATACACGGTATTTTTTAAATAATTTTCCCAAATGTTTCATTGTCAATCTCCTTTATTGAAACTTACGCTACTTTTTTATTGAAAAAGTGATAATTTTCAGTTTTTTTAATCATTCACATTCTATCACGCTATCTTTATTAAGTCTATACTTTTAAAAATTTTAAATAAAAAATCCCCTCTTGCTTAAGGTCCAAGAGGGGATAAAATACTATTTTAACTCAAAATGCCTTAAATGCTTATTATGGAAAAAGTAATATCCCGAAATTAATGTTGGAACAGGAAGTAACTGCATCACTAAGTACGGATTTTTATCTAAAACAATACCACCAATTAAGCTTCCCAGAGGCATTCCAAGGGTAATCAAAGAATCAACCGTAGCATTGACACGCCCTAAAAGATGACTCGGAGGGATTTGTTGATAAAGACTACCAAAAATAACATTATAAACGCCACTAGTAAGATAGCCTAGGAAAAGTAAAGCTAGAGTTAGCGAATAATTTCTTGCTAAAATGGCAATCATCCAAGAAATAGCATTTAATGAGAGAAACACACCTATTAATTGATAAGGTTTGAGATATTTTACAAGAAAAGGTGTTAGCGCATTTCCAATCATTCCACCCAAACCGTTTATGGTTAAAACCAAGCCATAAAATACTGCACCGTCAAAGTATAATTTTGAAAAGATAGGTAAGGCTACGAGTTGAATAGCATAAAAGAAATTAATAATAAACAACACTAAGGTAGTGGATGCTAATAAAGAATTTTCTTTAATAAAATGCATGCCTTCTTTTAGTTCTAATTTGTAAGTTTTCACACTGAATTTAGATAATTCTTTGTCTGCCTGCCAGTTGAATTTAAAAAGACAAACCAATAAAAGTGCAACAGCAAATATCCCGAGATTTAATTTAAACAAGACAAACATGCCAAAAATTGTCTGTAAAAATGATGTTAAGGCATTAAAAATGGCATCTAAAGCCTTGTACGAAAGGCTAAAAACAGAATTAGCTAGTACAATTTTGTTATAATTAACAATTTGTGGAATTAATACATCTTCAATTACATAGCTGACAGAGCTTGCCATAATAGATACGAAAACCAAAACTGATAACAATAAAAAGTTCAAATCATTTTTCAAAATTAACAACAGCATGATTGAAAACATCTGAACAATAATAGACATTAACAATACTTTTTTAGGATTAATACGGTCAATCAGGGGACCCCAAAAAATTAACAGTAAATCTGGTAAGGCAATCAATGCCATAAAAATCCCAAGAAAGAAACTTGATGAATAGTGATTGTTAACATACCATAAAACCGTAATGTAAAAAACACTATCCGCTAAATTCATCACTAACCTAATAAATAACAATCGAAAAAACTGTGTCATCCTAATAATTCTCCATAATCTCTTTTTCTACTAAAGCAATTTAGAATCATTCTATCACGCCATCTTAATTAAGTCTATACTTTTGTAAGATTTAAATAAAAATCCCCTCTTACTTAAAGTTCAAGAGGGGATAATGCTATTAATCACTGACTGAGAAGCGGTTTGTCATGAGATTACTTGCGTCAAAGAGGATTTTGTTTAACAGTTTTTGAGTTTCTTCTTGGACAAAGTCACTCATGGCTTGGTTTTCGGCATCAAAGTCAATGTTTTCTCCGTTTGCTAAAGCGGCATCGACACGTTTGATTCGTGCATGTCCTGCTGCCATTGTTTTTTCGATATAATCTTCAATATCACCTTCGTGTTGGTGGAAATGTGGGTCAGCAATTGCTGCAATAAGACGATTTGCCCAATAGAATGAGTCTGTCGAGACATTTTCGCCAGTATTGGCAAAATAGGCTGGTGTCGTTGAAATTTGAGTAAAGAATGGCACCATTGTTCCAAATGGCATTGAACCGTATGCCAACCATTGAATTCCTGTGGTATCGTGCGGTTGGTCTGGGCGCAATTGAAGAATGGCTGTTTGACTAGTGCGGTTGATACCAATTGTGCGGAAGGCACGTTGTGTGACCGCATTTCCTTCTGGTCCGTACGGGTCAAATTCTGTGTCTTGGTAATGATTGCTCAAAACGTATTTGACATCTTCGATCGTAATTTTGCGGTAAGGTTTTTGTGCCCATGGAATAAAGAAACTACGTGGGTCTTGTTCGATTTCTGGGTTTAAGAAACGTTGCATTGCCCAAGCACGTGGTGTATTGTAATGACGGTCTTTATCACGTTGGCTACCAAAAGCATAGCGTGGGTTAAAGTGTTCATTTGAGTAAGTCAAATCCAAGTTATTGCTTGCGATGAAATCACGCAAATCTTTTGAATACATATACTCATCTGGGTTGTTGAACTCAAAGTGATCAATACCGAGCTGATTAGGATTTGTGACGTAACAATCATCTGGGACACGGCGAGCAATCCAATGGTGACCACCAATGGTTTCCAACCACCAAATTTCATTAACATCAGAAAAGGCAACACCGTTTGATTCGTAAGTTCCATATTGTTCAAGGATAGCACCGAGACGTTCTACCCCTTCACGTGCTGTACGAACGTAAGGAAGTACCAATGTCAACATATCTTCCTCACCAATACCAGATTCAACCAAAGGGTCAGCTCCTAGAACACGCGCATTGGTCGTAATGGTTTCAGTTTCGCTCATGGCAACATTGGCTTCGTTGATACCAGCTTCGCCCCAGATACCGTCTTTACGCAAGGCATCTGGCACTGACGTGTAGCGCATTGGATTATCTGGTAAATCCATTTCAAATGAAGACAAGACTGATTTGTAATGACGTGGTTGGTCTTCTGGTTTCACCACGATAAATTGTTTTGGCGTAAAATCGCCGCTTTGTGAATCTTCCGTACGTGCAATAATGGTTGAACCATCATAAGATGCTTTTTTACCTACTAATATAGTTGTGCATGAATCAGAACTTTTTACCATAATATACTTCTCCTTGTTTACTATCCATATCATTATAACAAATTTAGTTTACAAAAGTAACAAAAGGCGGTCAAATGACTGCCTTTTGTTTTTGGAAAGTTAGTATAATAAACGCCCAAAATTATATTAAGAAAACACAAAAAAGCTCCCGACTAAAAGCCGAGAGCGTAAAAGTGTTTGCTATTTAATTTTAAGTGTTTGACCTGCATAAATCAAGTTTGGGTTAGCTAGACCATTAAGACTAGCGATTGATTGGTAGCTTGTGCCGTAGCGATTTGCAATACTTGAAAGATTATCACCAGCACGTACTGTATAGTAAACTGAACCGGTGTTTGCTGAGCCAGTCACTTGTAGGACTTGTCCTGCATAGATAAGGTTTGGATTAGCAATGCCATTGAGGCTAGCTAATGCTTGATAGCTTGTCCCAAATTTGGCAGCAATGCTGGAAAGCGTGTCACCAGATTGTACTGTGTAAGTGCTAGTTGTAGTCGATTGCGTTGCTTGTGTGTTAGCTACTGAAATAATTTCAACGTCTGATTTATTAATCCATGAGTTGATACCAGAAAGCAATACACGATTGCCGGACACTTGTACTACGTCATATGTACGACCTTTAACCCAATCTGGAATACCTTCACCAGTTGCCCAACTTCCAGCGCTGAATTTAACCTTAACTTGGTTTCCTACAGCAATGTCAGATTTAGGCGTATTGTCCGCTTGTTGACCTTGACTAATCGCTGGTGTTTCAGATTTAGGATTATTGTTCTTAGTATAGCCATTGTCCGTAATACCAGTTAAATCAATATTACCGTCAAGACCACCAGCAATATATGTTGATGTAAATTGATAAATCGCTACACCGTCCATTGACGGAAAGACATTGTAATTTGGTGTTGGCGTTACATTATAGTCTGGATAAGCAGCCATCCAAAGTGAATTTGGGAACTCACGAATGATTTGGTCGACATACACGTTAGCTATTGTGTAAGGTTTATAGCTGTAATACATAGGTGTATAACCTGCAGCTTTGATCATACGCATACCATGCAAGATTGCGTTAGTATTCGCTTGCTTGTCAGCGCTAGCACCACTTTCGTAGTCCAAGGCTACGATTGAGCCTTTAGGTGTTTGAACCTGTGGCAAGAATGTATTTAGCACTTGTTCGCCGAGGCTTGCATTTCCGCCGACTTGATACCAAATATAAGTGTGAGCACGTTTACCTTGTGCGATAGCTGACGCTACCTGCGTTTCGTATGTCGTCTGTCCGTACATACCGCCACCGTTGATACCACCAATTTGGATAATGGCAAATTTATCGTGCGCATACCCAAAAATTCCATTCGTGCCTTGGTAACGAGACCAGTCGACACCTTGGTCGCCAACCGCAGCATATGCCGTTGATTGTAACAATAAGACAACTACTAACGCAAAGCTGGCAAGAATTCGTTTAATCTTCATCGACATCTTCCTCCTTTAAATCAGATAAATTTGTGAGAACACAAACAAGTCCAGATAAAAGAGCGGTTGAAACAACCACTCTCCAATCGACTTGTGTAATCAACGTGCTAGCTCCAATGACACCAACTGCTGATTGTGCCATGGTTTTTAAAACTTTGATTCCTAGTTTCTTAACATATTCGTTCATATGCGCTCCTTAATTTCTTTTAAATCTGCTTTTAGTTCGCCGACGTTTTCAGATAAGTTTTTAATTTGCTCAATCATTCCTTGCATCGTTTTTTGTTCTTCGTCATGTTTATCAAGCCTTGAAGCGTGCATATCAATCATCTTTTCTTGTGATTTATTAATTGCTTCAAGCTCAGTTAAACGGTGTTCAAGACTTGCTGTGTTGTTTTTGGTGACAATATAAAAACTTGCAACAGAAAGAGCAATAGGAAAGACTGTCGTCATCAACCAATGCATCAGTTCTTTTTCAGCCATATCCTTTTTCCTTTCTAAGCTATTCAGCAGTATCTTCTTTAGTCAACTCTGCCAAAAGCTCATCATCTTCAACCATGAGAGCAATTTGCGCTTTAACTTTTGGTTTAAGCACTTTTGGCACTTTAGCGTATTGATAGTTTCCTGAAATAATATTAATTGCATAAAGTTTAATCATCATGTCTGTTCCTCTTTCTATTTCGTCTTTAATTTTCTTCAATAGTTTCATCAGTCAGCACCCCTTTGTCATAAAGCTGAGTGACAACGTCTAATAAAGTAGCTTGCGCTACTTCCGAATTCTCTTTGTAGCTTGCGAGCTCTTTTGTGATTTCATTGAATTTCTCATTTTCGTACTTATCACGGAAATTCTCTTGATAAATAACATCTTTAGCCAAATTTTCCAGCTCATCATTCGACAAGCTGATTTTGTCGGCTGGTAACATGACAGGATAAAAAGCGCCCTCATCATTTGTCAAAGTTACTTTCGTACCTGTCACCGTGCCATCGACCGCAAACTCTTGCGATTTTGAACTAAATTTTAGTTTCATAACATGTCCTTTCTATGTTGGGAATGGGTCTGTGGTTACCCAAGAAACCGAAGCGCCAAACCAAAGCGGGCTATCACTTAATTTAATACGTCCACTAATAGAGCCGTCTGGCTTATATGCAAGGTGAACATAGCTACCGTTAAATAGTGTTGCGCCAGTACCACCTCCACCTTCACCTATACAATGGATAATTGCTTGGCTAACTGGTCGCCAGCCAACTGGTATAGTCTCACTAGCTTTTCCATTCCAGTTAGTATTTGAGCTATGCACATAATCCATTGTGGCTGTAACAATATTTCCCGAACGGACAACAGCTATTCCGAAACCGTACGGACCAGGTATAGTCGCTGTATAGGTTTTAGTCTGGTTTACAGCTGTGAATTCGGCGACTTTATTTTGAACAGCATAATATTGCCAAGCGCCCCAACTACCACCTTTCTTGACACGATAAGCTGAAACGACACCATTGAAGTCAATGGCTTCTTGTAACACCCACGACCCTGTATCGTGTTTGCTAACTTTAATCCACGTCCAAGTATGCGTGCCAGAACCAGTTGGTCTATTGACTAAACCATCACCACGATAAAATCCAGTTTCAACGATTGCATTCAAATCTGTACCATTTTTTAAAAAAGTTGCTTGCCCGTCGTTTAAGGTCATTTGATGGTGTTGAATCTCTTTATTTTTGTATTTAAACACCCAGTCACTATCAACAGCATTTGTATTTTCTGGGTATTTCCCGAAACTGACTGCTGTTTCAGCCATACCCATCACCATCTTTTCTGGTGAAACGGGTGGTGCTTTAACTGTACCTGAACTTGTCAAGGCATCTTCAAGCACGCCATAGACTTCGTAAGATTTTCCAATATCAAACGTCCCGCTAAGTGTCGCTTTTGAATTAGTCAGCGTATTAGTGACTTTATCGTTAACCCCTGCGCCAGTATCAGCTGTATAAGTAGTTGAGCCAAACGGCGCTGTTTTAAAGCTAAGCTTAAAGCTATTCTTTTGCACGTTGCCAATGATAAGTGGCGCTATCTTAGCCGTGCGAGTAACCACAATCTTATCTGATGATTGGTTAGTATCACCACGAACAGCAGTAAAGGTCAGCGTTGGTAAGAAATACTCTAAGACCGTGATATTTGTCGTAACAGCGTCGCTAGAACGTCCACGACTATCAACCACCCACGCCTTGACCTGTGCTGAACCATTCCACTTCATCAAGCCTAGATTGCCATTATTAGTGTTGGTAGATTGGTTCTTGTTAACAATTTCAGCGTGATAGCCTGTAATTGTAGAACCTTGCACACCAGTAGCACTGTTAAACGCCACTTTGATGTCTGACACAATTTCAGCAAACGTGTTAGCTGTATTCAACAAGTTTTTAACCGATGTATTGCCGTCAGTTAGTGTAATACTTCCTAGTGTTGGCTTGACGCTGTCTGGGACATTCAAGGTTAAAATACAATTGGTTTGACCGATTTTAGTAGAGCCACTATAAGTCTCCAGAACAATTTGACCCCAATCACTCGTCCTGTTCGGCATAGCTGTCGCAAGGTTTAGTGGTGGCGTCCAACTAACAGACGTGCCAACACCAGTTGCGATTATGCCAGACAATGCCCCAAACTCATATTTAAGGTTGTGAGTAAAACTACTATTTTTACGATTGATATTGAGTGTCATTGCATTTCCAAGCGTACCTGTAACATTACTGATTGTGCTTGCTCTGGCGATAGTTGGCAGTGGAATGGATAAGTTAACAGTAGCTGAACCATAACCGCCTGCGTTAATATCAACTTTAAAGCTGATGGTAACCGTCTTATTTCCGTTACCATCATGACCAACAACATAGTTCTTACCAAAGATAAGCAAAGTTGAATTTGTGCCAATATTAACATTAGCATTAACAATCTCACCGCCACCGTTGACATAAATCGTCATTGGTGCTGTGACACCAGTTACAGAAGCATAACCATTCGTCCTTAAACGTGCTTGTACATTGACTGTTGAACTGTTACTTGCTACGTCCTGCCTGTTCCAGTCAGACCAAACTTCCAAAGTCATATTGTGTCCGTATTGCCCGCTAAATGTAGCAGTTGCCATAATTCCTCCTTTCGCTATTTAACAAAGTATGTCGCATTGACATACTCATTTTTTGGATGAGCACGGGTGATATAGTGTCCCAACTGCAAAGACATTGTAAATACACCATTATCAATATGGAGCATTCTTTGACTAATGTAAGCCACTTCTGAACCACCACTTTGGAATGAAATGCGGTCTGGTGTGACGACGACTTTAGTCGTACTATCGTTCGCACCAATAACCATTCCGCCATTGCCTTGCGTGATATACGTATCCATGAACTTCAATTTTTGGGAATATTCCATAATCGGCTCAATGTCTTTGACACGTTCTTCAATGACTTTTGTTATCTCAATAATCTTTTGACGACCGTCTAGGTCTTCTTTTTTTAGATTATTGATAAACGTTTCAAGCTCTGATACTTGTTGCAGAGTAGCTAGTGCTTTCATCTCTGTTTCCATCTGCAATCGCTTAGCTTCTAACGCATTCAGTTGCTCTTGCGTGAGTGCGCTGTCTGCTTTGCTGTCGATGTCTGCCTGCGTATCTTCTGGGGCTTCGGTGTGGTCTGTTGACACTGTTCCAATTTCAACTTTAGGACGAACAATCCAAATAGTCGCTTTAGTGTCTACGTGCATGATGACTTCGTTCGTTGCATCAGTAGCTAACGGCTTTATAAGCTGAAAACTATAATATTTCCATTCTGTACCAATGGATAAATTTTGGGTTTGCGAACGGTAGCCTGCACGAGCTCTAAATACCGTATTTGCAACCGTGGACTTAGCATAGAAACTCATCATCACGCTTTTATTGCTCATTTCATTAGCTGCGCCCGTTCGACTATCTCCACCAGTTCGGAAAGTGATTTTTTGATTTTTCGACGTGCCATCATACGTTGAAACTATCTTCAAGCTGTTTGAATTTAGGTATTTGGTAGTGGTATCAATCGTTGCCACTAACTGACCTTGTGTTGAATTGGTATCATCTATCAACTTATACGTTGAATACTCAGCGTGTAAGTCACGTTTGAAAAGACTGTTTAGGAATAAGTTTCGACCACCAACCTGCACGTTAGCCAAGCGGTCAACCCAAGTGTATTTCTTGTAGTCGGTGCTGTTAGCTTCTGTGTAGTCGCTGTAGTAGCCCATATATTGCTGATTCTTGTCGGTAAAGCTAAGGTTAGTACCTTTATTATCATCAGAATAAGCAAAGTGAATGTAAGGTGTTTTTCCATCAGCTCCCGGTGCGCCGGGCAATCCTTGGTCACCTTTCCACTTGCTCCACTTGTATTTGGTTGGGTCGTTGCTGTTGGCAGCATTAAAATCTTGGTACATGCCCCAATATGGCTTGGTGTTATCCGTCAGACTAAAACCACCACCGGTTGCATTGTCAGCGTAAGCAATATGTGTGTACTGCGTTTGAGCATCTTTTCCCGGCGTACCCGGCAAACCTTGTGCACCATCTTTGGCAATATAACCTTTTTGATAGCTCGTGCTAGATGTACCGTTGGTGTATATTTGTACGGTTCGCGTCCACAAATACATACCCTTAACCAAAACAGGCATGTTACTAGCCCACGTTGCTGGTTCGGTGGTTTCGGACGTACTAAGACCATACGTGATAACAGTATTAGCAATACCGTTTCCAGTCTCACCCTTGTCACCTTTGACACCGTCGGCGCCATCATTGACATTAGTCAGCGTGATTTCAGTCGTTGCTACTTCGTTGTTGCCAATATAGGCCGAAACGGTCAAAACAGCGGTATTTTTGATAGTGCTAGCTTTAGCAAGGTATTGCATGCCCACGGACACATTGCCATCAAGAGCCCAACGCCATGTCACGTCAGACGCAAGCAACTTCTCGCCCTTGTAAAGATTGGCTTTAAATAGCGATTCTCCCTCGCTATTCTTAAATGTTGTCCCGTTATCACTTGAAATCTTGATAGTGTATGGGACTGCCGCTTCTGCCATCTCTTCCATTCGAGCTAACAAGTTAGCGTCTACCTTGTTTTCTAACTCTTTAAAATTAGTAAAGACTGTTCTGTCTTCGTCAGGATTTGAAAAACTTCGGTGAACCTCTGAGGCACGCATTTCTAAAAGCAATGTCGGGAAGAATTGGTCATCTCGAACCTTAACGGTGTCACCCGGCTCTAAATCAGCGTCTCCTTTGACTTCGTATGTGACCGTTGGATAACAGCCGGCTTTCAAAGTTTTAAGGGCTGTAGCTTCTAGAACTGCTTCGTCTGTCGTTTCAACAGAAATGTCCTTACGAATCCAGTTATCGCCGATAACTTTCCCGTTTAGGACTGCCGGATAAAGCTTTTGAGACAAAGGCGCGTAAATATTCCCGTTCTTGACATAAAACTCAACTTCACCGTCAGAGTTCTTCCACTCTTTGGTTCTGTTAGGGTCGATTACAGTCTTGACTGTTTCCTGAACGTCTTCCGTGTATGTTTCTTGAACGGGTACAGTTTTAGTAATAGTTTGACCACCTACAGTCTTACCAGCTACTAATTCTGGCGGATAACACAAGGTCTGAACGCCAGCCATGTAAGCATTAAGATTATATGTATTCTCAACGATGTACATACGCCCCGCATAGTTCTGTTCTAGGACGGTGATGTTAGAGCCACTGATTGACTTAATAATCGCTGTATGGCCGTAAATACCAGTCCAAAACGGCGAACCGTAATTAGCTTTAATATTTACGATTGCCCCAGCTTTAGCCTTTGAAACTGAACCAGCTTCAACGCCCCAGCCAAAAGCACCCCAACGGTAATCTGTACCGATGTTAGAAGCGGCGATACCTGCACCAATTCGACCACTAATACCAGTAACACCGCCACCCAGTCCGGGACCACCTAGCAAACTAGAATATAAAGCAGACAGAGCATAACATTGCCCTGTCCCTACTCGTTGACCTTTACGACTTTCGATATTTCGCAAGGCGTTCTCTGTATTCGTAGCACCGCCACCAGAAACCGTAACAGTCTTGTTAACAGTACGTGTCTTAGTGACTTTATGAGTGACTGTTTTGTCGCTACCAGTCGGGTGAATCACATTGAACATAGTCGTTTTGTCGATTGTACGTGTAATACTTTCGATATTGTCGTCATAATCTAAAACGATGTCGTCACGTCTTACACCGACTCCCTGATGGGTGTCGTCATGTTCTTTAAAGACATTCAAACGAAACACTTTCAAAGAGCTGTCATCATTCAGGTAAGTTTCAAAAGCAATTTCAGCGTCAAAGTTGTTTGCTAGTGAAATCAAACGTTTAAGCTTAGTGTCTTGCCCAGTCCATTCAAGAGTTCTTTTCTGGTCTGAGATTTCATTGATACCAAGCTTTAACGCTGCAAAGTCTAACAAGTCAAGCTTTTTACAATATTCCTCAAAAGTGTAAGCTTGGTCAGCTTTGTAGGCATTAGCGTACTCGTTTAACAGTTCAAGGTTCAAGTTTTCACAAGAACATGTGATAGAATTCTCGTCTTCAACTGTCTTCATAATGTTAAACAGATAAGCACGTCCGTTGTCATGGAATGACACAAAAGAGCGTTCGTTCAAAGTCTGATAAACACGTCTGTTGTGAGTGTCTAAATCAAGATTCTTTTTATCGACAGAAAAATCAAAAGTCGCGGAACCTGTTTCAAGGTAGCGCGACCACATATCATCGTAAAACTCTAGACCTTGCGTGTTCTCTTCGTTATCCAGAAAACCAACACGTTCAAGGTTATGGTCTAAAATGCTTAGTAGCATTAGCTCCACCTTTCTTCAAATTCAATTGACGCCGTAGGTGTCTTCTGACACCAGCTAGACGTCGTTAACACGACTTGACTTTTGCCTCTTGGAATTTTCAAAAAATCAGAGCCATCTATCATTTCTTTAGCGCTCTGAATTCCGTTAACCGATATTGTTTTATTCTCGCTGTTGACTTCGACTGCGCTGCCCATTGTATAGCGATTTGGAATATCTTCCCATGTGGGCACTTTATTAGCTTGAAAGAGAATGTCGCTAACATACATACGAGTAACTAAGGCATGACCAGAGAAGCCACCTAAAATAAGGTGAATATTTGCTGTTTTCTTGCCTTTAATTGCTGGAATAGTCTTAGGTTTACGACTTCCCCACCAATAAAATTCAACAACGTCATCTTTCCGTAAAATATCCGAAAATCCTCGCGGTTCGTTGAATGGGTTATCTTTATCGTATTGTGTATCTAAGAATTTAATGTTCTCTAAAATGCTATATCCACCTTTACCGTCAGCTCCGAGAAGGTTATACTCACAATTCAACCCTCTTGCGCGTTTAAAGGTTTCGACACCATATAAGAAAGTACCTTCTGCGTCAGTAGCGATTATCTTGATAAAGCCATATTGATTATCAAGCAATCCCGGACCACTCCAAAACAACTGACGCCACCAAATATAGTCGTACAGTGTGGTGTTCGTAACAGGAAAAGTCAAACTTCCCGAACTGTTGACACCTTCTTGCGAGAAAGCTTGCAAATAGACATAATTGCGACCGTTGAAATTAGTAGTTCCTAGCGTTCCAGTGAGGTTTTCCGCAACATTTGAAATAGCTTGGTTCTTAGCTCCATTTTGGAAGCCTGTCAGAATCTTACTGTCTCGATAATCAAAATCCAGTACAGATTTTTCAACGGTTTTCCCGTCAACTTCCTCTTTGCTTCCTAAAGCCATAGCAGCCGTTGCGTTAACCATACCAAGGTAGCCGTTATCGCTGTTGGATTTGACTTTAATAATAGGCAAAGCAATCTCATTCCCTTTGTTTTCCACGTCAAAGATGATTTGCCCGTCTTTAACTGTCGGATTCTCAAAACGCTTGTAAGCCACGCTGTGAGCCACGCCATCGAACGACTCAAACTCTAGTGTTAAATCTGCTTCTCTGACCGAACTTGACGGCTCAGGAAATTTACTAATACTTGCTAAGTAATAACGGTCTGGTTGGTCGCTAAAGACTAATTTAGCTGGGTAAGTTGCAAAGATGTCGTTTAAAATATCGATTTTATCTAAGACGTCGCCTTTGATAAAAATATCGACTTTGATTGTTTTCCCGCCTCGTCGCTGACGTTTAAAAGACAGACCACGAGTTGCGACCTGCCTTGTTTCATTTGTGATGTCAGCGATTCCCGGACGATGTATTTTTAAGACGGTGAGATAAGGCTCAAGGTCTACACCGTTATAGGACATTGTTTTTAAAATTTTTTCCAAGCATTATCCCCCTTTCAATCGTAAATTACGAGCGTTGGAAGCTGCAATTTTTTCTTGATACTTGCGATATGTTTTGCCTACAAGAGTGTCGCCGTCAAGGTACACATCAAGCTCTTTATCCAGAATTTCTTCGAGTACTCCGAGCATTTGATAAAGCACTTCGACGCTTTCAGATTCTCCGCTCGTTGCGTCAACAATTCCTCGACCGATTCCAGCCAAAGTCTTGTCGTTAAGAGGTAAGATAGCTTCGTCGCCAGCTTCGCCGCCTACCATGGCGTTATTGCCGTTCATTCCAAAGAGTGTAGGGCTAGTCATGATACCACCCTTTTTATAGAATTCCACACCAAATTGTGGCTTAGTAGAAGGGTCCTTTATCCAGTCAAGCGGATTCATTGAACCGCTAGCTTTAAAGTGTGGCATTGGAATGTGTGGCCATGAAATCTTGAAATTAAAGAATCCCTTAATGGCGTCAATTGCACCCTTAACAGCGTCTCTAGCTCCGTTGATTGCATTGGAAATCGTATCTTTAACGCCGTTCCAAATACTTGAAGCGGTGCTTTTGATAGTATTGAACGCATTCGAAACAGCGTCCTTAATTCCATTAAACACATTCGAAGCCGTTGACGAAATACTATTCCACAAACCAGACAAGAATGACGAAATACTATTCCAAACGCTTGAAGCTGTTGAGCTGATAGTATTCCAGAGCGAGCTAAAGAATGCACTTAAAGCGCTAAAGACCGTAGTAGCTAGCGTTACAATACCATTCCAAAGTGTTGAATAGAACGTAACAAGAATATTCCAGTACGTTTGAGCTACTGTTACAATACCACTCCACAAAGCGCTAAAGAACGCACTTAAAGCATCGAAAATTGGCGTAGCTACTGCTAAAATACCGTTCCAAATTGTGGTTAAAGTCAGAACGAAACCTTGCCAAACGCTCATTGCAAAAGCGACAATAGTATTCCATACCGCTGTTAACGCTGAACTGATAGCATCCCAAACGCTTGTCGCAACTGATTTAATTCCTTCCCAAAGACTAGAAAAGAAATCAGCTATGCTTTGCCAGAATCCTTGTGTAAACGCCCAGAACACTTCCCAAGCAGTTCGTAAAGGCGTGTAGATTGCTAACCAAGCTACTTGGAAGATAATTGCAATACTTACCCAAAGAACGTTGAAGAAGGTTACTAATCCATTCCAAACTGTTTGTGCCGCGCTAACAATTGAATCCCAAGCACTTGTTAAAGCACTTTTAACACCTTCCCAAGCGCTAGATACAGAATCTTTAATAGACGTCCAAAGATTACTGAAGAAGTCCACTAGACCTTGCCAGATTTGACTTGCGCTTGATACAAGTGACTGCCATGTCTCGCTTAGCCATTGCGTGAAATTCTTCCACATCTCTTTACCGGTTTCGGTTTGACTAAAGAACCAAATAAGCCCAGCAACTACTGCTCCAATCGCTACAATTAGGATTGTAAATGGGTTGATAGCCATAACTGCGTTGAAAGCTGCCATTGCTCCAGTACCTGCCACGGTAGCGGCTGCGTGAGCACCCTCTGCCGCTGTCAATGCTCCGGTTTTGACTGCACGAGCAATCATTAAACCATTTGAAACACCTAAAACAACATTTCTAGCTGCTTCTACGCCTTTGATGACGCTGGTGACGACCTTGTAAGCCGTCCAAGCGCCTGTAGCGCCAACAATAGCAGATTTAAATACATCTACAGATGTGCCACCTTGTTTGAACCAAGTGATAAAATCCTTAACACCGCCCGTTGCGTCTGCTAAGAAATCAGAGACGCCTTTAATAGCATCTTTTAAGCCGTCAACCTTTCCTTTGCTGTCGTCGGCGCCAGAAAAGCCACTGAAGAGCTCGCCGACCATGCTTGCGACTTCCGAAATAATCTGCTTGATATTCTCGTAGGCTGTTTGAAGACCTGAAAACTCAGGCGGAACTTGCGAGAAGATTTTATCTAAGAAAGCGATAAAATTATCCGATACTTCAGGCAAAATCGTATTAAACAGAATATTAAAAATCATTGGAAGGACACTAAAAAGCGCCCCTAACAACTGTGTAGCACCATCAATCAAAGCTGGAAGTATTGTTTGAAGTAAACTTGGTAGATATGCTGAAAGTTGAAGAAGAACTTGTGTAAGTCCCTCGATTACTCGTGGTAACGCTTCTTGAATTCTTGGAATAATGTTATCTAACACTCGTCCAAACGAATAAGTAACGTTATTGACTAATTTCGCAATATCTTGGTCAGAATCAGCCATACCAGTAAGCAAATCAGTCCACGCTGCTTTCATCATTCCGATAGAACCAGAAATAGTCTTCTCAGCTTCTTTTGCTGTTGTTCCAGCAATCCCCATCGATTCTTGCATAACGTGAATAGCTTCAACAATATCAGCGAACGAATCAATGTTATAGTGGATACCGCTGATTTTCTCAGCTTCTTTCAGCAAACGCTGCATTTCTTCTTTAGTACCACCAAAACCTAGCTTCAAGTTGTCTAGCATGGTGTAGTTCTGCTTAGCGAACCCTTGATAGGCGTTTTGGATAAGGTCTATTGACGTACCCATTTTATTCGCATTATCTGACATATCAACTACTGCTTTGTGTCCGACTTCTGCGGCTTTTTGGGTGTCTCCACCTAAAGACTGAACCAATGACGCACTAAAACCAGTGATGGTCTCCATATAAGCGTTAGCTGATAATCCAGTCTCTTTGAAAGAGTTCTTAGAGTGCTCCATTACAGCGTCTTGCGCTGATTGTAACTTATTGAATTCTTCCGAAGCGTCCTCGACGCTTTTTCCGACGCTTTGAGCGTATTCTTCAAGGCTTTTTCCACCAGTACCAAAAAGTGTTTCGACACCGCCGACCAACTGTTCGTATTCAGCATAATTTTTAACTGCTGCCACCGATACAGCGCCAAACGCTGCTGCTCCTGCGGCAAGACCAACGCCGATAGCTTTCCCAGCTTTGACAGCTAAGTTACCAACACCACTAAAAGCCTTTCCAATTTTTCCGTGAGCTCCTTCGGCTTTACCGGTTGTCTCGTCGATAGCCTTATTGGCTTCTTGGTTTTTGATACCGATTTTTCCGAATAAGCTAAATAGTTCCATCTACATCTCCTTTCTTGTCATTGTTCAAAATAAACTCAGCCATTTCGATAGCTTTCTTATCTTTCTCGATTGACTGCTTCTTGCCTTGACGTCCTTTAGAATGAAGATTCTTGTTGATGAACTCGCCTAAACTTAATTCGGTATCTTTAGCCAACCAAATGTCTCGCAATTCCTCTTTTTGAGTTTCGTTGACTAAATACACTAAAAAATCCAACGTTTGCCCTAGGGTCATAGTCCCTAAGACAAGCATTGGATTGGCATATCGTTTAAATAATAAATCTTTTAATCTAAATTCTGTTAGCTCAACACTGACGCAATAGATTTGAAAAAATCTTTAAGTTCCTCTTTCTTAAAGAAAGCGGTCAATAGTTTTGTGTAGTCAATCATGCTAAGCGAATTGATTTCAGAAACTTCTTTACCAGTTAAATCAGCAAGAAAACTGTTGATGTCATCTTTTGCTTTGTTGATATTTTTCATAACAGCAAAGACAAGACCGGCAACGACTTTAGTACCTCGTTTTTCAAGGTCTTTTTCAGCGCTGTTAAAAGCGCCATCGACTAAAGCCATAATCTCATCTTGACAGTCAAGTTTGCCAAGAATTCCAAGCATAGTAAAGATGTCATCACCTTTTAGCTCACGCATTTTTGTTTCTTTTGGTAGTTCAGTTACTTTTTCAGTCATCAATCAAAATCCTCCGATATTCTATTAAACTTCAAGACTAACTTCAGGATAGTAAATACGCGCCGGAAGTGTTAGGTCTTCCACTTGGTCTTCGTCAGCGTGTGCTTCAAAAGTCATCGCTACCACCGCTTCGTCATTGTCTTTTAACTCCATTTCAAGACCAGATGTGCAAAGCGCGTTATCTAAAACAACGATAATAGGGTCTTTAGTCCCTGAAATAGTACCAACAAGAGCGATATTTTTGAGGTAATCAGAATTATCAACTGTACCTTTGCTTGTGATAATCTTGTAGTTCGCTGGCGCTGTAACACCATCACCAGATTTAACTTCAGCTCCGAGAGCCAAAGCGATATTTTCAGCAGTTAACTCTTTGACGTTAGTTTCAAGTGTTGCATTTTGAGATTCAAGCAATTTTAAACCAACAGCTTTAGTTTTAACGCCATCAACTTCGACCTCACGATAGTTTTTCTCGATAGTAACTTTGTTACCGTCTGATGTAGCACCGAGAAGTTCACCTTCCCATTTACTTGTTTCTTTGTTCCATTCAAGGTTTTTAAAAACAGCGCCAGCGTCAACAATATAAGACTTTGGTGTGTTCTTTGTGTACCCAGTTTTACGTACAGCTTGTTTTGCCATTAATTTCTCCAATCTATAATCAAATAAAAACGCACGTCTCGACGTTGTAGCATGTCTGACCCTGTGTCAGTCATGTTTCCACCCTCAAAACGTGCTCTAATGTAACAACTATCAAGCATTTCAGAATAGTTCCTTAATACTTGTTTTAATTCAGCTGTTTTGGTCTCAATTCGTTCGTCATTGCTGCCTTGATTATCAAAGATAGTTACGTCCAGATAAGCACCATCGGCGTATTTGTCACGATTATCACTATCGTAACTAAAAACTAGATAAGGATAAGTGATTTGTTGGCTTGTGTTCTTTCTAAAGTAACTTTCAGCGATGACGTTTTGACATTGTGCCAATACAGCGGCAATAACTTCGTTCATTGTGACCTCTTTAAGTTAAATTTCTAAGACAATCTTCCAAAATTTCTTGAATCTGTGACTTGTTTCGACGAAAAGCATTGCGCAAGAATTTAGTAGGTCTTTGACCATAAGTAAAATGTGTCTTACCGTCTGCTGCCTTGAAAATCCAGCCACCTTTTCGACCATTGCCTTTCTCGGCAAATTCACCAGTACCAAATTCAACCCAAACCGCATATTCGCAATTGGTTCCAACGTAGCCGACCAGCTCATCACGGTCAATGCGATAGTCAATGCTATCACGTAAAGCACCAGTATCGACCGGCGCAAAATCAACAGCTTCACCCTCAACAAGCATACAAGCTTGAATCAGACCACGAATAGCTTGTAATTCGATTTCGTGCTTGACCGCTGCCGAATTATCTTTAAAATCACTAGACATCAACCGACTACCTTCAGAAAAATTTCAAGGTGGTCGTCTAATTCCATTGGATTATCGACGTAGGTCACCTCGTACTCTTTGTCTTTGAAACGAATACGGTCTGAAATGCTAATTTCTAGGTTTGTATCAAATGTGATAATAACATGAGTACTTTCCACTGTGATTGCATTCTGACTATTGCTTTCTTCGCCGCTTAAAAAGTCAATCCAGCCATCAAAGGTGCCAGATTCCCGAAAGTCGTGAATGGTTTGACCTAGACTGTTTCTTTTACCTGTCTTATCGTATTTTAAAATTGTAAAAGCAGACATCAAGACCACCTCAGTTTCTTATACTTCTTCAGGAAACCCAGCAAAGTAGCCGGATAGCCTTCTTGGCTCTCTGCCGCTGTAACATCGTAGTAAGTGACCGAATGACGGCTTATCGATTCCGATTTGACCCCAATTTTTCCAGCCATTTTAGAATCGTATTGAATTAATTTCTTAACTCCTGCTAAGACGTCTGCTGGGTAGCTTATTTTAGTCAGAATAGCCTTTGTCGATACTTCCGCGATAAATTCTCCGTCAATCTTCAAAACGTCGTCAGAAACCTCTAAAACGGTGTACAAACCGTCGTTAAAATGGCTGTCATTTATTTCAACGGTATCACCAACTTTGAAAATATCTAAACGACCTTTCGATACACGAATTTCACTATCAGAAAGTATTAAACCAAAGCACCTAAAGCGAATATTTTGGAAATTGTTGTTAGTTGACACTCTCACCATTGTTTCAAGACCGTCACAATACTCTTGTGTGGCGCTTTTATCAATTTTTTGAGCGTCTTCAAGTGAAATAATCATACACACCCCCAAAAATAAAAGAGAGTAGCCGACTACTCCCCTTCTTGTTCTGCTAACAATTCAGCTAGCACCTCGGTACGTGCATTCTTCTTGTAGTCTACGCCTAATTCGTCAAGTTTTGCCTTGATTTCATCACGGTTAAGCTCTTTTTCAGGTTCTTCATCTACTTCTTGCGGTGTTTCAACCACATCTTTAGCTGGAAGCTGAATAAGCTCCTTGATAAGCACCGAACCTTTGGCGTTCTCGCCTTTCAAGAAAGATTGTACACGTTTTTCATCTGGTTCATACCCTTCACGGGGGTAAATAGCCCCAATTGGGTAAAGAACACCTTCGTCTTGCGAATCGATAAACGAATCAACGACAAGATAAAGTTTTTTCATTTAATCAACTCCTTAGACTGTTTCAGTAGCGAGTTTGTGACGAATTGCCACGATACCGATATTTTTATCTTCGTAAACTTTAGACCAGTTATTAGCTGTTGCAAGCTCGGCGTTTGAAGGTGTTTCACCAGCTACTGTAGTGTCAGTAAATTTTACGCCGTAAGGGTGAAATACGAAAGCGCGACGTGTGAATACTTCATCAACACCAGCGGCAGCTTTACGATTTGTTTCAAAAGTAGTTAGTTTCGCTGGTGTTCCGTTGTTACGACCGAAAGCACCTTCAGCTAGCAAGTAAGTTGTGTAAACATCATCATCCGGTGCGTTGCTATCATCAACAATGACACGGTAATCAAGATAGGTCGGAATGTTGATTGTTGCGTCCGTTGGTTGAATGTAAACAATCAAATTATCTTGTTGTAATTTAGTATATACTGCTGAGTGCATAACCATAACTTTAAGCTTATCAGCTGAATCACCAAGTAATTGTTTAGCATTAAGCACTTCTTTAGCTGTAATTGGTTTTGCTGCAATATCTAGCAAGTGAGTAGAAGCAAGTGCTCCACCTTCGACGAATAGACCTTTAAGAACAGAAAGCAAGACTTTTTGTTCTTGACGTAACCAGTAGTCACCGATTCGGTCAAGAATAGCACGCATTGGGTCGTCACCAGAGACAACTGCTGCTAACTCGTTAACACCCCAACCACGGCCGCGATACATAACAGCTGCCATGTCCTTTCCTGCTGTAATTTTACCAGTTGAAAGCTCTTTATCTTCTCCAAGAACTTCATCATCACCAGACAAATCATTCCAGAACGGCATGTTAACAAGCACATTTCCTGCTGTAATCATTTTAGAAACACGTTCGTCTGCTACTGCAATACCTGAATTGACGATTAGTGATTTTTGAGCAGTATATTGCTGAATGTAGGCATTGTAGACCTCTGGAGTGATAGTATCCAGAATTTTTGTAACTTCGTTTGACATTTAAATTCTCCTTTATTTGTTTTGTTGTTGTAAGAACTGAGTCAAATTCATTTCAGGATTTGCAAGAACTGACTCAAGACTTGCTTCTTTGGGTGGTTGCCCACCGCCTAATTTGGCGCCGCCCAGCTTAGTAAACCCTTCTGGTTCTTTAGGTGGCTCTGGCGCTTGCTCAAAGAACGTTGGAAGATTTGCTTTTAGGTCCTTAATTTTATTCTCAAGGTCTTTCACATTGCCTTCGTCATCGACTTCAAGGTCGCCAAGTTTAAACATGAGATAATCAACATCAGTCCCTTTAGCGGCAGTCAAAGCGTCTTTGATTGTTTGCTTACGAGCATTGTCTTTCGCTTCCTGTTCTAGCGTTTCAACTCGTTCTTTATAAGACTTCAATTCGCTTTGTAGCTCCTCGTTGTCCTTATTATTTTTCTTCAAAGTGGCAAGCGTTGTGTTGGCTTCATTTAGCTGTGCTTCTGCCGCGGACAGTTTCTCTTGCGTAGCTTGTACGGTTTTGCCATGCTCTGCCATGATTTGATTGATAACATCTTCGGACAATTCCAGAGACTGTAAGAATTCACGTTTCATTTGTTCTCCTTCTACGTCTGTTTAACGTGAGACGACCACGAGAATTTGAATAATGTTGACAATTTAACGCCTTGTCTTGGCGAAAGCGCTCGGTAGGAATCGAACCTACACCCTCTTGGCTTTCCCTGCCTCAGCTCTACCGTTAAAGCTACGAACGCAAAACAAAAAAGCCGTATTTCTACGACTTTTGGGTATAAAAAAAGCACCATCAATTAAGATAGTGCTAGTTAAGCATTGTGTTTTTTGCGATTTTTAAAGAAGTTGACCCAGAATGGATTTTCTTTATCGAAAATTTCCACCTCTTCAGCGGTCATATTGTGGGGATAATCAGCAAACAAGTGATATATCTTCTTTTTATCAAAGGTGAATGGGTGACGTCCTACTTGTTCATCATCTTCAACCCACCAAATTTTGTCGGTTGGATTCTTTTTATAAAACTCATTTTGCATATCCACCGCTTCCTTTCACTTGATTTTCTGTGTTGGTATTTAAATACCCTAATACTGTTTTAAACTCTGGATTGTTTCCTAGTTCTTCAGTATCGTACAGCATAATCTCACGTAGTTTTCTTCTTCGTGAGCTTGCTCCAAACCGTTCTTTTAACGATTCTGGTGTAAGTTCAAACCAACCATTTTCGTCTTCTGTCTGTAGCTCTAAATAGTGCCACTTACCATTGATATTTTTAACAACAGCTGCATGTTCAGAAACCGCTAAATAATATTCTTTTGACTTATCGCAATCTGCCAACAGGTCAACTGTTGCTTGAATCTCATCTTTGGCTAGCGCCGTCCTTAAATTGACACCTTCAAAATCGCCCATCTGTTTTATTGTTGATTTATACGCAAACAAGAGTTGACTATTGCCACCGCGATAATCTAAAACATCATAACCGTGTTTGTTGCCGATATAAGCCATAGCAAGCGAAGAACAAGAACCGTCTGTTAAATCTCCACCGCCAACAGCTGAAATAATTTTTTTCTCTGCTTTCGGCTTCTTAAGTTTCTTAATAACGTTATAATCGACGTTGAATTTCTTGGCACGTAACGTTATTGCACTTTCAGTATAATCAAATCCCGGATATTTTTCAATTTTTTCGTCAAAAATAGAAATGTTATTTTTGAGCCAGTTGTAAAAGTCACTTGCGGTTTTGGGTAACGACCTACCAGCTTGTTCATTGGATTTTTGAGCTCTTTCAAGAACTTGTAATACTTCTTTGGAAGTTTTGGCACTTAAACGCTCAAATTGTCTTGTCGTTTCGTTGAATCGAATACCTTTAGGCAATTTAGGACAGTTAAGAGTTTGTAAAGTCTGCAATGTAACTGCATTACGTTTCAGACGACCTGTTTTCTCTGCCCAATCGTAGTAATTTTCATACACTCCGATTTTCCCCGTCTCGTTATCACGTCTTAAACGCGTGTTTTTATCGTTTTTTAAACGTGAAACAGTACGACAACGGCAATTACAATCTTCAGCTGCAATACCAAACATATGCGGTTGTTTTGCTTTGAGACCGCTAACCTCGAAATCTTCATCAGGTTTGACACGCTGACCGTCCAATTTTGCGTGGTCGCTACGAGTGCGATTATCAAGCGTTGAAATCCATTCTTTCTCGAACTCGACCCCTAATTTCATCGCTTCAAGTTGTGATTTTTGACGTGCTATTGCTTGAACTCGACCAGCTTCGGTGCGTGTAATGTTCAAAGCTCGACGGTAAGAACTATAACCGAGTTCTGCTAGTCTAGCAGCGGTCTCTTTGTAGCTGTAACCCCGCAAGAACACTCGTGTAAGCTCTGATTTGATATTTGACTTCAATCGTTCAGCTACACCGTCATTCAAGCGTTCAGAAAGCTTGTAGTTAGCTACGGGTGTTTCTATGATTGTCTTCAGCTCTTCGCTTTTTAACATTGTAAAGTTGATAGCTGTATTCTTAGATTCATACTCATAAAAAAGTTCGTTATAAGCAATTTTTCCCGTACTCTCTAAATGGCTATTTATTTCCGTTTTAAGCCCCTGCTTTAATTCCTTGGTTGATTTATCAAGTTGTTCTAAAAGGCTCGTCATACGGCTTAATTCTAGCTGTTCTGTGGACGATAATTCCTCATAACGCTGATAATCGACAAGCAAAGCTTTTTTCAGGTCCTTAATCGTATCAACATACAAGCCATACAGTTGTTGGTCAGTCTTCTTGTCCGCCTTCGTCAACAGGTTCTCGATTTCCTGTTGGAATTGGTTCAGTTCCGTCATCGTCCACCTCTGTTATTTGATTAAAATCAGACTTGTAAGCTTGCTCACCGAGCGCTTTCTCGACTTTGTCAGGGTCAACCTCTAAAATTTCAGCTAACAACTCTAAAACTGTACGGTCATCTAAGCGAGGAGCGGCAGTCATGACGTTGTTAATCAATACTTGCTTAGTGTCTGCTTCAGTTTTAGCAACTGTAGCGTTATCGGTCTCGTTAGCCATGACTGAGCGTGTTATAGTCACCTCAATATCTGACGAATCGAATGCTTTGCCACTTAATTCATTGATATTTTGAACAATCAAGTCAAGCATTTGCTTGATAACCGCTCTCAATCGAACTTCGGTCTTGTTACATTTCAGGTCTAGCAAGCTGTAGCGAGATTTAATCACGATATTCGTGATGTTTCCGTCGCCAGTTTGTGAGCTATCAAAGCCCATACCGAACTTATAAATACCTTCTTTATCAATTGACAACTTAGTTTTACGAGCTTCTACCGGAATATCAACCGTTTGAACATCAACACCGCCACCTTCACCAACGCCAACAGTTTTTTTAGACTTCAGGTTAGTAACCAATGTGTCTAGGTTGTCGCCTTCAAATCCTCGAACAATATAAATTGGGTGGTCGAAGTCAATTAAATTGTTAGACAACGAACAAGCCATCAAATCGTAATCGTCAATCAAGTCTTTTATTGGCTCTAAATCAGTTTTTTCTTGCTTGTTATTAGCTAATTTAATAAAAGGCACTCGACCATAACCTTTGCCGTAATAGTTGCCGTTTTCGTCTTTAGCTAGCTGATGAAAGACTGGGTTCACCTCAACGGATTCATCTAGTTTCATTTCACCTTCATCGACACAAACAAAGTAAAATACCTGTTCTTTCGTCCAAAATTGAGCACGAATGACATTCTTGACCTCGCTCTTAACTGTGATTTGGTCATCATAGTAGTAAATCATTTGGTCAATAGCCAAGTTCTCGTCGTAAATTGGAATGGTTTTGAGTGCGTCAGCTGTTTTGAATCTGATTTTACCCTTTTCATCAACACTCCAAAATACGTACTCATAAGATTTCTGACTTGCGCCCTCAACAAGCTCTTGTAGCATAAGTTGAAAGTCATCATCGATGTATTGTTCAAGATAGATTCGCAGCTCTAGCTGGTCTGTTGCGAATTCAACAGGATTAGAAAGCAAGTATTGAACTTTCTGGTCAACGAGTTCAGTAAAGAATCCGTGTGAAATTTTGGTGTTAGCTCGGTATTCTTCCTCTTTTAATTGACCGTTGCTGTCAAAGTAAAACAAGCGTGATTTTAAGATGTCGTGTTTCGATTCGTAATACCTGACGCCGTCGTGCATTTTCCGCTTTAAAGCGCTAACTCTATCGCTGTTGATTAAACTTTTAATCTCAGCGCCAAGCGTTGAAATATCGTTAGTCTGTAACATTGTATGCTCCTTAATATAGCCAACCTTTTGATTCGACACATTGCAAAGCATAGCGCAAGGCGTCCATCAAGTGATTGTTTTTGTCTTCAGGTTTGTTAAGCCAGTTGCCTTCTTTATCTTGTTGGTAACAATAGCTGTAAAACTCGTCCATAATGTGAGTACATGTTGGGTGTACAATGATTTGATAGCCTTGTAGCTTCGAAATACCTGCCATGATTGAATCTTTGCCTTTTCGACTAGGCTTCACACGTCTCAAGCCGTGCTCTTGTTTAAGCTCCTCAATCAAGCGAGGCTCTGCTGAATCGGCTATAATCGTTGTCTTTTGATAACCCTTCGATGTAATCAAGTTAGCCACCTCGCGAGTGATTAAGCCGACTTGATAAGCTTCATCGAAAATATGTATTCGCTTCGTCTCGTCATTAATCAGACAAGCTACAAGAGCGGTCGGGTCGTGAGTGAAACCAAAGTCAAGACCAAGAGCCAGTTTATTATTCTTATCCCTAAGCAGCTCGTCTTTGTCAAAGTCTTCAACCTTAACATTCTCGAACACAAGTCCTTCAGCTACACCCCATTCGCCATCGCAAACAATCCGAGCACGTCTTGGATTAGTGACATACAAGTCTTCGTAGCGTTGTTTATCGACCTCATCTAGCCACTCATTGCACTTGTAAGTAGTAGTCAAAGCTAACGTATCAGCCCTTTGCGTCTCTTTGTCAAAGAAGACACGTTTTAGCCAATGTCTTTCGTTCCAAGGGTTAAACGTGACTGTGATTTGCTTAAAGAAATCCGGGACATTCAAACTACCACGAATTGACTCGACGACCGTACTAAATTTGTCTTCTGTCTCGATTTGATAAGCTTCTTCGAACCAAGCCCAGCACAAAATCCCAACGTCAACTGTAATAGACGTGATTTTCAACTCATCATCAAGACCTCGAAACAGAATCTTTTGACCTGTCTTTTTCAAAGTGATTTCAGGCAAGCTTTCGTTGAATTTAAAAAGGTGTGTAACCTTTAATTGATTACACGCCCATTTAAAATCCGTATAAGTTGATTGCTTGTTAGTATTTGAGTACCTGCGAACTACCAAAAGGTTAGCCCACGGGTATTTCAAAAGCCTTGTGATGAAATTCAGCGCTGTAGTCTTCGATTTCTTCGAACCACGAGAGCCTTTGACGACCCTGTAAAAGTTCTTAGACCGCCAAAAAGCGCCATAGCCACCACCGACCATTTTAGGAAGGTCAACCATTATGTTAGTCTGCGATGTCGTCTTCATTGGCGAACACCACCGTTCCCTGAACTTCAGTTTCTACTTTATCGGTCCACATTCTATAACGCTTACCAATAAGTTCAGCAGCCTTGATACGGTCTTTGGCACTGACCTCAATGTCGGTCAACTCTTGACCTAACTCACCAACACCAATGATAGTCTGCTCTGTTTCTTCGCCACGCATGACTGATGTCAAATATTCTAGAACTTCTTGCTGGTCAGCTACTTTTTGAGACTGCAATTCAGCTAGCCGCTCGCTTATATAAGTTTTTATTCCAGTATTTTCCAGTAATTTGTGCGAATCGGCTTTTGCATACCTTTCGCTATACCCAGCCTTTTGAGCCGATTGATAAGCATTCCCAGAGATGATGTACTCATCTGCAAATCGTCTCTGTCTTTCGTTTAATTTAGCGATTTTCCATCACCCCCAAACAAAAAATAAAAAGCCACACAAATGTGTGACTGAAACAGGGAAAGTAGGATTCGAACCTACGCCTACAGATTAAAAGTCTGTCGCATTCACCCCTTTGCTATGTTCCCTACCAACTTACAGTGCTGCTAGCTTTCGCATTACGGCAAGCTCCCATATGTTGCAGCGCAACTGTTTTAACACAGGTGACAACATCGCGCTCTATGTTATTTTTTCTATAATATAATTTTAACACTCACAAACGTCATTATCCCAGCCACTTTCTCGCTTTTCTCTCCCAATTCGGAAGACCAGCAACTCCCCGCCTCGGTAACTCTCGGCGAACTCAATCGCTCCACGCTCTAGCATTCGATAAAATTCACTCTCTGAGTAGCCCAACTCCATATAGATAGCGCAATCAGATTTCATCTGCCACTTACAATATTTCTCAATCAGAATTTGTCTTACAAATGGGTCAATAATACGATTGATAGCTTTCGTAATTGCTTGCATTTCGTCCCAAGCTGCCACACGTCTGGTTACTTGGATTTCTGTTTGCTTGCTATTGCTGAATCCTGCCGCTTTAGGTTCTAACGAATAAGTTGCTGTGATTTTAGGTGTGTACTCTTCCCCAGCCATACGAGAATAGCGACGATAAAGAGATAATACCTCATATGCGTTTTGTTTCGTCAAAGCCTTGTCAATTTCCTGAAAAAGTCGCATTTCTCGGTCTCCTTATGATATAATGATAGTGCTGAAACCGATTGCTAAGGAGCCGAACTGCGACTTAGCTTTTTTTATTGTCTAGGAACTGCTCTAACCTTTGTTCCTTCGCAAATAAAGTCCCATTTAGGAGCTAAAGATATGTTTACCTTATCCAGATTAAGGCTTCTTATATAACTTGGATTATTTGCGATAATACAAAAGACTTCGTGCGGGGAAAGCGCCGTCACGGTGAAAGTACAGCTTAATTTTCCTTGGAAATATCCTTCGACTAAATACTCTTCCATCGTTTACCTCTTTACTAACCAAATAGCATTCCGTACACTATGCTTGCCGCCATGATTAAAAGTATGAGTCCTGCCCCGCCGACAACTAAACAGAAGCAAAAATAATTTAACTTATCACTCCTATATCCACCCTCGAAACCTATAGATAAAGCAACGAACGAGAAAAACAGAATAATCGGAATAAGACAACTGATAAGTATTTTAATCATCTGTAACTACCTCTTTATATGTTTTCTCAAATACTTCTCTAGCGCAAGGATAGCATTCACCATCGCTATTTTTAATAATATAGTCATAATCATGTAACCACATGCTACCAGATACAGTTACCATTTGATGAAACTCCCCAAAGCCAATATCAAAAGCTCCAATAAACCTTTTTACTTCTTCGTGATTGGTTGGTGTAACTTGAATTGCTTCAACAGGCGTAATTTTAATGTATTTTTTTATCATTCTTTCCACTCCGCTTTAAAATTTGTCATCAACTTGCATTGGATTCTTGCTGGTATTCCATCATACTCAAAGTCAAGATTCACTATATCGGTTTCTTTTTCTGCCATAATTTCAAAAATGTCTAAAACTGTTATTTTACTTGCTTCCATTATTCTTCCTCTCTATAATCTAGCCATGGCTCAATAAGGCTGCGCTTCCCGCATTTTGAGCATTCAAGGTGATATTTACTGCTAAAACTAAATATCTGCTTCGTCTCTTTCTTTACATAATCGTGTCTACAAAAGAATTGCTTCAAATTCTGTCTAAGCTCTTTCTTTTGTTCGTTGAACTTATAAATAATCATTTTAAGAGTATCGAACATTATTGCACCTCATTACACTATGTTTAATGTTAAATTACCGACTAATACTAATTACAATATGTTTTAAATCAGCAATGCTTTTCTTTAACTCGTCTATTTCCGCTTTTAACTGTTCAATTTCTTCTTCGAGTTCTTGATTAGTTTTGTATCTTGTAATTTCTGGGTGGTAATCACTATAAGTTCCATACCACTCTGGATTTGGGTCGTCCATAAAAGACATTTTATTTTCCTCCTACTAATTCTTGATTATGGAAAGTAATAATTTCCACGGGTAGCAATTGCTTATCTTCTGCAAGCCAAGCTCTAATTTTAGGTATTGTCATTATCTATATCCTCTTCTAATCTAAGAAAAACAACTGAATGAAAAATATCAATAATCCTAAATCGAACATTATTACACCTCTACAATTTCAACTCTTGTTATATCCTCATCGCTAGCCAGATTTCGTTTGCTAGCTTCTTTTAAGGCTTCTTGAAAGTTGTTAGCTTCGACTATATAAGCCCAAGGCCAGTAGTCCTCTTCAAAGATAAGGGAAACTTTGTATTTTTTCATCGCTCTTCCTCCAAAAGCTCTGGATTTTCATAAACGTTACCGATAACTTCAAGCTGTTTTGGTGAAAAACCGTGTAAAGGTGTTCCTCCGTTTAAAATGTCAACGCAAAACGAACCTTGTGAATAAAATACTTTTGAGATTTTTTCACCATAAATTAGTACAATGTCTCCCTCAAAAATCTCTTTGTCATTCTTATCAATCAAACCTGTTGATTGCATGAGTTCGCTATAATATCCAGTATTGACATCAGCTTTTAAAATACAAAACAAATCTGACAAGTCCTCGTAATCGCTTGTTGTTATCATCATGCACTCAACTTTATCATATACTCTAAATTTTGGTATTGTCATCTTTTCACCTCTTTAACATCATAAGCTTCATTTTCCCAAGCATAATATTTAATCAAATCATCTTCAGTGAAGTGATATGCTTCTTTTTGATTAACCACATCGTCAGGTACTCTGAAATGAAGAATTTTTTTATAATTTTTGTCATAGTGTAGATATTCATTTGTTGATTTTAATTTGGCTGTGTAAAGTTTCTCTTTCTCAACTTCATAGCCATATAACCAAGCTTTTGCGAAAGTGTCACCATTATCGCCCTTACGAATCCATCTTTGAGCATCACCAAATGCTCCTAAGTTCACAAGCGTTCCTACTAAACTGTCGCCCTGTTTCTTTCGCTTAATAATCATATCTGCCACACATCTTGGCACTACTACCTTTTCTGGCTCGTCAAGTTCTTCGACTAATTCCAACGCATAAGTTAAACCGGTCTCTTTACCTCTTTGATAATCGTTTAAAATAAAATCTGGGATTGCATTCTCAATCTCATCAATCACTTCTTGTTTATTTATCATCTGTCATTCCTTTCTGATTAAAATAAGCTTTAATTGTATCAACAAGATAGTAAAGCAGACCACACGTCACAAATCTTACTCGTTTCTTCTTGTCGTAAATCGCAAACATTGGAAATGTCAGCCAAGCTAAAATCACTAAATAAATACTAATCATTTTCGTTTTCCTCTCTATACCAATAAACTAAATCTGCTAAACACTCATAACCATCGTCTGTTAACATATTCCAATCAACATCTTGTTTTGACAGCCAATCAGAAAAATTCAAATAGTTGTCAATCTCAAGTTCAAAATAATCACCCCAGCTCCAAAAGTAGCCATCGATTTTCACGTAATCACCGTATGGATTTTCAAAAGTTAAAACTGGATTATCACACCACATTGAACCAAAACACAGTTCACACGTTCCAGTTCGCTCTGTGCGTGCATTTGACGTATCAACATCTACTAACTTAATTCCTAGCATTTTTTACACCTTTCTATGTCTGGGTATAGAATTATACCCAAAACAATTTTGAGCTTGCTCTAAGTAACATCTTCTTTTACTCTGTGACCTTAAAACGTGTTTTGGCACGTTCAGACATTGCTTGTCTTTGCTCGTCTGTTAGTTTTCGTTTTGGTTTAGCAAATGGACTAATACCTGCATCGAGCATTTTTGCACGAATATAAATTCGATTGCCACGTTTGTCAAATTCCTCATCCAAAATCTCGTAAAGCTCAATACGCTTTTCAATTTTAGTGATATGTTTCCTTACGCTTGTTTCAAAATACCAAGCGTTATCTAATTCATCAAAACGGATAACCGTTTCACGTTCTTCTGGTAAATACATTTTTTACTTCTCCTCGTTAACATCTTGTTAGTTTTTGCAGCTTCTACCGCTCAGCCTTATAATTTATCAAGAAAATATTTCATGTTTTATTTTGTCGATAAAATAGCACGCTGCAGACCTTAAAATCGATTCTGTGCCATTACCTCTTTCATTCGTTTTAAAACTGTGCTGTCATACTCTGGCATTTTAGCCAAATCAAGATATTTCTTGACTTCGTTTGGTGTAATGTCTAACATTTCAGCAATTTCAACATAGCTTTTTAGACCATTTTTAATCGTCCAATTTCTAAAATTTCGACAAACGTCAAGCGGTGTGCCAGTTTTCGTTTCAACAAACGTCACTGTAAATTTAGCTCTATTGCGATTTCCTGCTCTACTCATTCAATTTCCTCGATTTCAATTTCAATTCTTGGATTTGGACTGTACAGCTTTCTTGTTGTGTGTTCAACAATCAAACAGTCATCTTTCCAAACAATCTCTGCTTTTGAAATACTGTCATATACTGACTTTTCCAAATTGTCCAAATCGATTTTTTTATCGTGCGGAATTTTTTCCGCAATAAACCTAGCATATTCATCTTTTTTCTTTTGTCTTGAACGTGGTTTTGGAGGTTCTGCCATTTTTTTAGGCGCCTTCATGTAGAACGTAACTTTGGTTCTTATCGCTCCGTCAAAATAACGTCCAGCATAATTTTGCTTAACAAAATTAGTTACTTTTCTCCTCCACCGCGTCATGTCAGCTTTTTCGTAAGTGCCAGCATGCTCCCCTCTGATTGTAGCTTGTGGTCTTGATTGTGGCTTTGGTTCGAATGGTATTAAAAACATCTATATTTCTTCTTTCCAAAATCAAAAGCGGACACATTTAAATTGCGAGTGAGTAAGGCTTGTGCCCGCTAAAATTCTTTCGTACGTCCTGTTAACTTGACACGTACTTTCTAGCTCGCTTTTATAGCCGTTCGCGGGGCTTATTTTTTATTTTGGCGTTCGCCCATTAGGTAACCTAAGGACAACCAAAGGAACGCCATTCCTGCTTCTCTAAGAAATTCAATCATTCTGTTTCTCCTATCATGTCATTCAAACTTACAAGTTTAGAAAGTTTCTTTTGAGCCTTACAGTAGTCACAATGACCACATTTTTTGGGTTTTTGCTTACCTTGAATGACATCCCAGACTTCTTTAACGTTGTCTTTGATATAATCAAGACCTTCATCAAGCCAATTTTCATCAACTTTGATAAATTCCTTGTCTGGTACGTTCTCTTTTGATACAGCAACGATAAGCGGTCTAAACTCTTGCCCTGTCATCTGTTTCAGTAGCTCACGATAGAGAGCGAGCTGTCCGTTATAGCCGAAATTCAAGATATTGTTAACTGCCGCTGGCACTTTCTTATGTAAATCTACGTTCCATTCTTCGTTGTAAATTGACCTCATTGTCTTCAGGTCAACGAAGTAGCCACGAGATAGGTTGATACTGTCAAGTTTGCCTTTTATCGGCACTCCTTCGATTTCACCGACCACAATCATTTCTTTTTTGACATCATCACTTGGATAGCCGTGATAAAGACGATTGAAATTATCGTCATCTTTCAAGGCGTTAATCATTTTCTCGCCGACGACGAAATCAGCTTTAAGATTTCCTTTGTTTTTACCTGTCTTAGCAATGATTTTCGCTTTGTTTGCTTCAACGAAAGCGTCGTGAACCTTTTCGGATTCAAAGTAGCTATGTACGTAGTTGCCGACCAAAAGAGCGGTCTCGTCTCGGTCTTCTACCCATTCGCCATTATCAACGGCATAAGCCTTAGCTTGGCATTGCATGTATTGCTTAAATCGTGAGTTAGACAAGTAAGTTTTGTCTTGATAATAATTCTCATCTGTTAGCTTAGTCATATAAGTCTCCTAGCTGCTCAAATAGCTCTGTTTGCTCCGGTTCATGTAAATCATCAGGTTCAGACATTTCGGTCGATTCTGGGGCTTCTGTGAGCTCCTGAGGAGCATCTTCGGCTGGTGTCACATCTTTAGGTTGTTTTGGCTCTTCGTCAGCAGCTTCTGGCAATGGTTCACCGATAAAGCTATCAATGCTTTCACTATCACCTTGTTCTGGTGTCACATCTTTGACACTTCGTTCATCGTCGTCATATTCGTTTGCTGTCGTTCGATTGACTGCGTCGATAAATAAATCGTTATCATCACTTGTGTTAAAGAACTGTTTAGCAGCACGATTGATGACAGTACGTTTAGCCATTTCTTGTGGGAAATTATTTTGGACGGTTTTGTTTTTTGATTGCCCCCAAGCTTTATCGATTTCTTTCTTGGTCATGATTGTCAAAATCTTCTCACTATCAACTTTTTCGATAATACAGTAAGCACCAATGATTGGATTATCTTGATTTAGCCAATTAGTATCGTGTTTAACCAGCACCTTGCGGCCTTCAATGTTTTTAATTTCAACATTATCACCTTCGTAGATGACTTCGGCGTAAATGTCTTTAACTTCAGGGAGCTGTTTAACGACTTTCATCGTTCCAAAATATGAACGCATTAGCTTGACCTTGTTTCCGTAAGGAATGAAATAGCATTGTGTTTTAGCTGGGCTTAGGCCTTGCGTTACCATGTCAAGCAAAGCGTTGTAAATACTGTCTTGCGTACATTTTCCTAGCAAATTGCCGCTATTTGAATTCGTCAAAGCGTAATAAGCCGAACTTAAAGCGTTGCTAACACTGTAGTTTGGCGCTACTAGCAAGCCTTCGCCTTTCATTTCTTCAATTCGGTTAGCCACGCTTGACGTAATTTGTCGTTGTGTTAATTCTGTTGTCATTTTTTCTCCTCTCTAATCATCTAAAATGTGTTGGTTGACTTTTACCGGAACATCAACGGTAAAATTGATATTTATTGTAATTTCCTTATCAGTCATGCTTTCAAGCTCATAAAATAAGTCTTCATCTGTGTAGTTTTTGTATCGCTCATTTAAACTTTTCAAGGTTCTAGAATTGTTTCCAGAAAGAAAGTCAATAGTTTCAATATGGGCCTCTCTCCAATTATTTGAGCTTGTGATAAGTTTATCGTCTAATCTTATTTCGAACATTAGCTGACCTTTCTAGCTTCTAGCAAGTAATAGCAAGTCTTAGCGCCGTAATCAATGCGAATACTGTTCCCACTCATTGACTTTCTAAAGCGTGGTTCTGAAATAGCTGAATAAGCATATACATGATTTTTGAGTGCTTTAATCGCTTGGTGCATATCGTCATAAAAACCAAGATGAAACTTGCGACAACCATTGATGACGTGTAATAATTCAATTTTCATCAATCTTCGTCCTCATCTGGAAATAACATATCGCGCACTGCTTCTGGTACATCTTTGCCATTTAGCACATCTTCAAGGATATGTGAGAAAGCGTGCATTGTTTCAAAGGATATCAATTTATCTTCTGGCTGTTCAATAATTCCATTCTTGTGTAACCCAATTGCTAGCGCTGATGTTCCGTGCATAAACTTTTGTAGTTCTTCGATACGTTTCAAAGTTTTGTGTTGGCTTAAAATTGTTTCTTTTACATTCATAGTTAATCCTCCGACATCGATTTTTTAAGTGCTTCAAGCTTCGCTTGTTCTTCTGCTGTTGCACTATGTTTGTACTCTTTTTCTACCCAATCAGGGACGTTGCTTTTAGCTGGTTGCCGATTAGAAAAGCTGCGTTGTTGCTTGTGACTTTGAAATTCTTCTTTTTCTTTGTCAGCTTGCTCTACCGTTGTAATACCTTTTACTTTCCAACTATCCAAAATCCTAAAAGTGTAGTTTGGATTATCGATACCGCTGTCGGTAGTTCGTCTAACCGCTTCTTTAACTAGTTCCATATCCATACCATCTAAGCCGATGTACTCCAATAGACGTGTCATGTGTCTATCGTTAACTTTTAAACCTTCCGCTTTCACGAATTGTCCGAAATCGACTGGTCTGTTATCTGTATATATATTATTTGATATATTAGTATTGATATTATTAGTATTGATTCCCTTAACTTTTTTTAGTTCTTGACCTAAAGTTTCTTTAGTTCCGGACTTAAAAAAGTTTAGTTCTTGACCTAAAGTTTCTTTAGTTCCGTTGATATACAAGCGATTAGGCTTGTTTATTCCCTGTCTGACCTCTTCTAAAAGGCCAAATTTTGCCAATTCTTTCTTAGCTTTGATGACCGCCGGCTCAGAACAGTTAAGTTCTTCCATGAATTGCTCGTTGGTGAAAATCATGAAAATCCTTCCGTCTTCGTCATACCATTTGTTTTTGATTGATAGCGTTCGACGGTCAAAAAGCAACATATACATCATTTTCGCTTTGTCACCTAAAGCTTTGTATGGCTCGTCTTTCAAAAGCCATTGAGGGAACTGGTAAAAAGCGTTGTTTTTTACTTCGTTTACATACATTATTTTTTAACCTCTGCTAACATTTCACGCAAACATTGATTTTCACGTTCTAAGTCATGAACACGTTGTTTTAAATGATTGCAATCTCTTGTGAGGACTAATAAAGCTTCATGGTTTTCAACAGCAATTTCTCTGTAACGTTGTGCTTCGTTTGGAAAAACTGCAAAATTTTTAATTTCTATCTCTTTTTCTTCAGGAAAGAAGAAATCATGGATTTTTCCGAAAAATGTCATCATGTTACTGCTCCTTATCTGTGTAGTGACCGATAAACGGTAAAATAGTGATTTCTGTTAATACTAAAATAATTGTTGTGATAATTACGTATGTCATGCTGTTTGCTCCTCTAAACGTTTTTCGTTAATCATTACCAACGTTCTATAAACCGGGTGACCTGCTGGAATTGTGTAAGTTGCTGGGTCAAATTCAACCAGCTTTATTTCATCGTTTTCAGTTACTTCACGATAACTGGTAACCTTAGGTTTCCATTGTTCTTTTTTTCGTTTCATGTTAAAATACCTTTGTAAATGTTTATGTTTGCCCTTTAACTAATTGCCGTTAGCTAAGGGCTTTTTTTGTGCTCTCAGGCTAGCTGGTATAGCCCTAGTAGGCGTTTCAGCCGGATAAAAAATAAAGAGGAGATACTTATCGTAGATAAATTGTGTAAATGTATTTTTGAAAGGAAAATTAGTAACATGGTGTCAAATAATAAAAATACGAGTAATTACCTACTAGAGCCGTATCAACCAGCCTGAGAAGCACGGTTAATTAAGCAATGTTATTCAGTAGCTTATCAGCAAAATACAGTTGACCTTTACCTGTGATTTTAGGCGTCTTATTAATGCTGATGTGACCGTCTGAATGATTGATAGTCGTTTCTTTGATTTCAAACAGACCTAAATCCATTGCTTTTTGTGTTGGCATGTTCCAACTGTTGCCTTTGCGACTGATTAGGTAGCCATTTTCTCGTAGCCATGCAAACATACGATTCTGACCGAAATTCAAACCGTTTTGACGCATAAGTTTGGCGAAATCACCAACTAAAATAGACGTGTGGCTTGCGCTGACAGCGTTAGCAAAGATGACTTTAGGCTTTTGCTCTTCAATTGTTGCTTCAAGTTTAATAATTTTACGGTCAGCAATTTTAAGAGCTCGTGCCATGATTTTTTCTGGACTATTGAAGTCCTTTTCGACTTGAATGAAGTATTGACGAACCTCTTTTCCTTTGTCGGTTTTAGTCATCATTGCAATATGCTTAGCCATGTCAACAGAGAGAGCGTAATCATCTAAATATTGAATATTGCCATTTCCACCTCTAACGGGTGTACCTCCGGGTACACCTGTAAAATCGTAGTCCTCGCTAAATATATCTGAATATTGTTCAAACCAAGCGCTAAAACGTTTCTTAACTCCTAAGACTTGATGAAGTTGACGACCTGAAACAACAGGTTCTTGATTTTCGTTTAAAGTAACGTTAATTAATTTGTTCATGTGTTATCCTTTCTAAATTTGATATAATGTAAGTAAAAACGAGGTTTACTATGATAAACATTGATACGCAATTCATTGATACAATCAGCCAAATACTATCTGATTACGTTTCACATTCTGAAATTACTAGAATGGGAGAAGTTTTAGGATATCCCCAAAACGACCAAGGCTCTGGGCTAAACAAACATAAGAGAGTACATAATCTGATGTCTGATATATTAAACCAAACCCAAAATACAGATAATATTAGATTTGTGATTGAATACATATGCAACCCTTTAAGATACATTGATCAAGTTTCAATTTTTGAACAGTTACGAACTGCTCTTAACATTCCACTTTCACTAAAAGGCTTGATTGTATCAGAGAACGGAAAAATTGTTAGTGCTACTACTTCAAAAACTTTATGCGAAGCCAAAAAACGCTTTGAAACACTTGATAGTAGATTGAAAGAGTTAAAAGTACACTCTCATGTTTTAAAGTTTTGCACTCAAGAACTCTTGCAAGAAAACTATTTCCATGCCGTATTTGAAGCAAGTAAAGGGGTTTTCCACCGCATTCGTCTGCTAACAGGTTCATCAATGGACTCAGCTAGTCTGATAGACCAGTGCTTCAAACTAAAAGAACCTATCGTGATTATCAACGGTAATAAATTACAGACTCTAGACGAACAAAGTGAGTACAAAGGATTAAAAAATTTGCTGCTTACAATCGCTCACCTTTATCGCAATTCTAAAGCTCATAAACTCAAATACTACAATCCAGATAATCTTAATGACGCTCTTACAGCCCTAACGCTTATGTCCCTCGCTCACAATCTCCTTGACAACTGCTCCAATACTAGGAGACTGGATTAATAACTTGTAAAATTCAGCTGTCACTTCAGCCAATCTAATTGCTTCATCATCAATTGGACTGTTATAGTCCTCTAGGTGGTGAAGTTTTTTAGTTAGCTGGTCAGACAGATGCTCTGTTTGGCAATGCAGCGACTTTTGCAAAGTCGTTACCTCACTAAGAATCTCCTTTTCTTGATAAGGAAAAATTTTTTCTATTTCGTTCATGCTCGCTCCTTTTGTGTGTAATTCTTTGTTCATAAGCACGTAATTCTATTTCGTGCTTAACCTGCATACAAATTTGTAATGCTTCTCCATAGGTATTGCTTGATTTGGTGATTTCATCGGCTACCCCAATGATTAAATTTTCATTCATTACTACTCCTTTCAGTCTTTAGACTGATTTAAAAAATCAAAAGACTTTGTATAATAGTTTTGTGGATAAAACCTTTACACTCTTTTATTCATACAAAAAATTATTGAAAGGAGAAAATATGGCTAATAAACCAATCAAACCTGGAACAGATAACCAAGCACCAGGTCGCTATATTGAAGTAGGACCTCTTGGAGGAAAAGTCTCTAATGGTCATACAGCAACTATAGGAAAAGGTGATAGGCTTCCACCAACTTCAACTAAAGGTAATGGTTGGAAGAAGATTTAATCTTTATCTGCGTACAATCGTTCAATGGTTGTACGCTTTTTTGATAAGCAAAAGCACTTTCCAAAAATATTAATTTGAATCCACGCTTCGGCGTAATCTTTACCATTGCTGGCGTAATGTGTAATGTAATGATGTATCATTTTATGCCTGCTCCTTTCTAAGTTGCAATTACGCAACTGTGCTTCCAAAAAAAATTTCTATTGCTTCGCTTTTTGTCAAAGGAACAGCTAAAGCAATTTTTGTCGCCTCCTCAACTGAAAACGTGCCTCCGTTTTTCATCTTGCGATAAAAAGTGCTTCTATCAATTCCGATGCTATCAGCAACTGCTTGTTGAGTCGTTCCTTTTTCAACGATTACTCCTTTTAATTTTTGAGTATTAACCATAAGAGCTCCTTTCTAAGTTGCGTTATTGCAACTTTGTGATTTTATTATAAGCCACGTTTTTTTATTTGTCAACACAAAAGTTTCATTTTTGCAATATTTTTTTGTTGCAATTTTGCAAACTAAGTATTATACTATTTTTATAAAGGAGGTGCTTATGGATATAGGAGCAAAATTGAAACAACGAAGACTTGATGAAAAGATGAGCGCAGAAGAATTAGCAAAACGATTGGGTGTTTCTAAAACGACTATTTATAGATATGAAAAAGGTGAAATCGCTAAAGTGCCTACAGAAACACTTGAAAAAATTTCTAAAATTCTTAACACTAGTCCTGCTTATTTTATGGGGTGGTCTGAGACATCGGATATAGATGTAAATGTTTCTGAAATTCTTTCAATCTATAACAAGTTGAAACAACCAAGGCAAGAGAAAGTTTTGGATTTTGCTAACAAGCAACTTGCTGAACAGGAACAAGAAAACAATATTACTTCTATCTTTACCAAAAGAGAAGATGATGATGAATATATCGACGACCATGTACAAGGTTTAGTTGCTGCTGGACGAGGAGTGTTCCAAGAGGATAACTTATATATGGAAGTTCGATTAAGAGCTTCTGATGTACCAGATGAATATGACACTATCGCTAAAGTGGCTGGTGACTCAATGGAACCGCTGATACATGATAATGACTTGCTATTTATTAAAATAACAAGTCAAATTGAACCGAATGATATTGGGATTTTCCAAGTTAACAATAAGAACTTTGTTAAGAAACTAAAACGTGACTATGATGGTAGATGGTATTTACAGAGTCTAAATGATAAATACGAAGAAATCTACCTATCAGAAAATGACGACATTCGCACAATTGGGGAAGTCGTGGATATTTACAGGGAGTGTTAAAAATGAGCGAAGAAACTAGACCAATGAAAGTTATCTGCCATGACTTAGATTGTCACTGCAACAGACGCAGAGAATGGATTAAAGTTAACGGTGAGTGGCACGCTATTGAATTTTCAGTAGCTGACCCTAACGAGCCACCGATGACCGAAAAAGAGAAAGAAAACGTTGCTAAAATCATTATCGCCTCTATGGTAAAAGAATAAATAATCGTGCAAATACTGAATCACGTTAAAAGCTGAAATAAAGGAGCTATGAAGATGAAGTTTTGTCCGGAATGCGGAACGCACGTAGAAGGTATGAAATTCTGTCCGGAATGTGGTTACTCTCTTGTAACTACAAAGGAAAAGGTTATTGACTTTGAATCGGTAAAAGAGCCTGAAAAAGACGAAGTAAAAAACACTGAAATGGTTGAAACCGCTATTCAAAACGAACCAGACGAACCTGTTAAAGTAGGTTTTAAAACTTTGATGAAATCAAAAAGTTTTGGGGAATTTTTAGCTGCTAAGAACAATCCTGAAAAAGCGGCGGAAATTCAAAATCGCAAATGGTCTCAAGTCATGTCTAACAGCGCAAAATCAACTCAAGAAGTTGCAGCTATTAAAAAAGCGGCAAAAATTGAAAAGAGCGCTATTAAATGTCCTAAGTGTGGTTCAAAAAATGTGCAATTTATGCAACAAGATAAAAAAGGTTTCTCAGTTGGTAAAGCACTTGGTGGTGCTGTATTATCTGGTGGTGTCGGCGCTGTCGCTGGTTTTGCTGGTAAAAAAGGCAAAAAACAGTGGCACTGCTTAAATTGCAGCAACGTCTTTGAAACTAAAAAATAATTGGCAGAGGTTAGATTATGAAAGTTGGATTTAGAAAACCAAGTTTAAAAAAGAGTTTGAAAGCTCGGACAACGGCAAAGTGGAAAAGACAAGCTAAAAAAGCTGTTATCCCCGGCTATGGCAAAAAAGGCATGGGCTGGGTAAAGAATCCAAAGAAAGCAGCTTATAACAAGGTTTATCATAAGACTACATTTGGTCTATCTGACATCATGAAATTATTTAAGTAAACAAAAAAAGCCCACGCTCAAATTTTGGACGAGGAGAGCGTGAGCAAATAATTGGTATAAGAAAAACAGGCATTAAAAAGCCCTTTTTCTTGTACTCATTTTAACATTTTTTAACAAATTTTGAAAGGGTACAATATGAACTCAAAACGAAAAGTAGCCATATATAGCCGTGTTTCTACACTACACCAAGCTGAAGAAGGTTATTCAATCGGTCAGCAAATCGAAGCACTAACAAAATATTGTCAAGCTATGGATTGGGTTATTTATGACAACTATTCTGACGGCGGTTTTTCTGGTGGTAAACTAGAACGACCAGCCATGCAAAAAATGATACAAGATGCTGAATCTGGTAAATTTGACACTGTTATCGTTTACAAGCTTGACCGTCTTAGCCGAAACGTCAGAGACACACTCTATCTAGTCAAAGACGTTTTTAACGCTAACAACGTTGATTTTGTCAGCTTACAGGAAAACATAGATACAAAATCTGCTATGGGGAATCTCTTTATCACGCTTCTCTCTGCTATTGCTGAATTTGAACGGGAGCAAATAAAAGAGCGTATGCAGCTAGGTGTTAAGGGACGTGCTAAATCAGGAAAAACAACTGCTTGGGCGACACCGCCCTTTGGTTACAAATATGATACCAACACCCAGTCGATGACTGTCGACCATTACCAAGCCGAGATTGTCCGTAATATGTTTAACAAAATTATTTCTGGTTGGTCAATCATGGGAATAACAACATACATGCGTGAAAATTACGACGGGAAATGGACTCACGTCAAAGTAAAACGAATTTTAGAAAACATAACCTACATCGGCAAAGTGAAGTATCGCAATGAAATTTTTAAGGGGGAACACACACCTATTTTACCTGAAGAATTATTTTACAAAGCTCAAAAAGCCTTGGAAGAAAGAACAAACAAAAAAGATAATACTAGACCATTTCAAGGTCTTTATATGCTTTCTCACATTGCAAAGTGTGGATACTGTGGGACACCTTTAAAAATCGACACCTACAAACCACGAAAAGACGGCACTAGAAAGCGCACCTATACTTGTATCAATAAAAATCCGAGACGAACTAAAACAACGATATACAACAACGGGGAAGAATGTAAGGAATCAGGACGATACGATGTTAAAGACGTTGAAAGCTATGTTTTGAATGAAATAAATAAATTCCAACTAAATCCTGAATCCATAGAATCATTGTACAAAGACAAACCTGAAGAAAATTCAAAAGCATATGAAGAGCAACTAAAACAACTAGAAAAGAAACTTTCAAAGTTAAATGACTTGTACATAAATGAGTTGATTTCTATGGACGCACTAAAACAAAAAAGCGCTGAACTCCTCAAAGAGAAATCCAGCCTAGAATCGTTCATAAATAGAAACAAAACTCAAACAAATAATAAACAATCTTTTGAAAAGCTCGTGAAAATGGACGATATTCTAAAAATGTCTTATGACGACCAAAAGAAAGTAGTAAAAACATTAATTAAACGTGTAGAGGTAAAGCGTGATGAAATCGACGTTATTTTTAAATTGTAAAATTACAGTATTTAGGAGCGCCTACTAATATTGTTGTACATGCCATAATATGCTTCTCCTTTTACTTTCTATAATTCATCTGCAATTTTATTGATTTTACGTAATCTGTGGTTAACACCACTCTTGGTCAATGTGCCTTCCAAATGGTCGGCAATTTGTTGAATGGAATAATCTGGATTTTCAACACGGATTTTAGCCACTTGTTGAAGTTCAATTGGCAAGGTTTCAAGTCCAACCGTATCCATGATTTTAATAATATTATTGATTGTTTTCATGCTAGCTGTCACGGTTTTGGCAATGTTTGCCGTCTCCGCATTATTAGCACGATTGACGTCGTTGCGCGTCTCACGCATAATCTTAATTTCTTCAAAAATATCTTTACATTCCATAGCACCAATAACCAAAAGAAAATCCATGATGTCTTCTGCTTTTTGCAAATAGGTTACCGCACCATTTTTATGTTCGATGACCTTGGCATCAAGGATAAATTTTCGCATCAAATTCGCCAAATCTTCGGCGTGATCTTGATAAACCGAGAAAATTTCCAGCTGATATTTTCCAGATTCTGGGTCACGAATGGTTCCAGTCGCCAAAAAAGCGCCGCGCAAATAAGCGCGTCCCTTATCATCATCTTCTAAAATAGTTGGGTTAATTCCCATTTCAATGCCAAAGAAAGAATCCGCCAACTGCAAGTCATTCAAGATTTCTCTGACGTTTGCTGCCACAAAAACATTGTAAACACGGTTTTTACGCAGATTTGTCTTTTGGTGGTATTTAATTTCTGGCTGAACATGGTAAAGATTTTCAAGTAATTCATAAATATGACGAGCGATTTTAGCATTTTCCGTTGTGATAGACAAGGTAAGTCCGTCTCCTGTCAAGCCGAGACTACCAGACATTTTAATGATTGCTGATAATTCGCTCTTATCAAGCCGCGACAAATTGAGCAGTTCTTCTTTCACTTTTACTGTAAAACTCATCGCTTCCTCATCCTCACCAAATTCATTAATTCTTCAACGACAAAATCGCCATTGTGAAAAGCTCCGCCATTTTCCAAACGCAAGAAATCTGATGAAATCACACGTTTCACCTGCTTGCGAAGTCCTGCAAAATCATGTTCTACTTGAACCAAATACTCGTCAAATTCGTTAGAATTCATGTAATCTTGCGGTACTTCTTGGATATTGACCAAAACGGTGTCAATCACATCTTTGCCAAGGTGGCGATTGAGCACTTCAACATGGTCAGCGTCAGTAAAATGCTCAGTCTCACCATATTGGGTCATGATGTTACAAACGTAAGCCACTTCTGCTGGGGTTTCAAGCAAGGCTTTCTTGATTTCTGGAATGACAAGATTGGGCAGAATTGAGGTAAAAAGCGAACCAGGTCCCAGAACAATCATATCACTATCCATAATCGCATCAACAACTTTTCGACTAGCAGTCGGTTCTTCATTGTTATAAGTATTTGTGACATAAACGTGGTCAATCATACCTTTATAATCAGCAATATGACTTTCGCCAATAACTTCGTGACCGTCTTTGAAAACAGCATGCAAAGTCAATGGATTTTCACTGGCTGGGTAAATCTTTCCTGTGACATGGAAAAATTTTGTTAGCAACTGCATGGCATTGTAGGTTGAACCTTGCATTTCTGCAATACCTGAAATAATCAAATTGCCAAGCGGATGTCCTGCCAAAGCACCATCCGTTTCAGCGAAACGATATTGAAAAACTTTTTCGTAGAATTTTGGCATATCACTCATCGCCACAAGGACGTTACGAAGGTCGCCTGGAGGTGTTAGCTGCGTTACGGAACGCAAAGTTCCAGAACTACCACCATCATCAGCCACCGTCACAATCGCTGTGATGTCAACTTCTTCATGCCGTAAGCTATTTAAAATAACGGGAATTCCCGTTCCTCCACCGATAACGGTAATTTTAGGTTTTCTCATGAGCGATTCACAGTCTCCTTACGACGATTTTTATCACGGTGGGTTTCATTGACAGCCCAATTTTCTTTCAATTCTTCTGCCAAACGGTGCGCAAAGGCGACACTACGATGTTGACCACCTGTACAACCAATGGCAATTGTCAAAACAGATTTTCCTTCTTTTTGATACCCTGGCAAAATTGGTTTAATCAAGCCTGTCAAATGTTGATAGAAATCTTCAGATTCTTCATGATTCATGACGTAATCATAGACTTCTTGTTCGAGTCCTGTTTGGTCACGGAGTTCTGGTTTGTAGTAGGGATTTGGCAAGAAACGCACATCAAATACCAAATCAGCATCAAGCGGCAAGCCATACTTAAAGCCAAAACTCATCACTTCGATACGGAAGGATGCTTGATTTTCCTCACTTGAAAATTGCTCTGAAATGGTTTTACGGAGTTGACGTGGTGTGAGTTCTGTTGTATCAACCACATTTTGGCTCAAATTTTTCAACGGTGCTAACAATTCACGCTCAAGTTTGATACCATCTAAAATACGTCCGTCAGCTGCCAATGGATGACTACGACGTGTTTCTTTATAACGAGCAACCAATTCACCATCTGTCGCATCCAAGAATAAAATTTTAAAATCAACTTTTGGATTGGCATCGATTTTATCAAGAACAGAATTGATTTCATTGAAAAAGAGGCGACTACGCATGTCGACTACGAGTGCCACACGATTATTGTCGCTAGATTGTTCAATTAGCTCAATAAATTTTGGTACCAAAGCTGGTGGCATATTATCAATCGTGAAATAACCCAAATCTTCAAATGATTGAATTGCCACCGTTTTACCAGCTCCACTCATCCCAGTTACAATAACTAAGTTAATACTTTTGTCAGACATAATTGTCCCCCTTTTATCTACTAGCTTTATTATAACAAAATTCAGCCTAAAGATTGATTAGAAAAACCTTTTCACACAAAAATTTCAAGTAAAATATTCTAAAAAATGCTAGCTCTAAAAAAGAAAAGACAGGCTTGACCCCTGTCTCTCTCACCTACTCAAAATAGTATTGTTAAGCTTGATAACCGTTTGGATTTTGGCTTTGCCATCTCCATGAATCACGCATCATGTCTCGCAATGTTTTTTGTGCTGTCCAGCCCAATTCTTCTTTGGCTTTGCTTGCGTCTGCGTAGCAAGTAGCAATATCGCCAGCGCGGCGACCTTTGATAACGTACGGAACGGATACATGATTGACTTCTTCGAACGCCTTCACCAAATCCAAGACACTGTAACCATGACCTGTTCCAAGATTATATACCGCTACTCCTTTGCTAGCAAGATTTTTCTTCAGCGCAGCAACATGACCTTTTGCCAAATCAACAACATGAATGTAATCACGCACACCAGTTCCGTCTGGTGTATCATAATCATTACCAAAAACGCTTAATTCTTTTAATTTACCGACAGCCACTTGGCTAATGTATGGCACTAAATTATTTGGAATGCCATTTGGTGCTTCACCGATTAAGCCACTTTCGTGTGCTCCGATAGGATTGAAATAACGTAAATTACTCACGGACAAGTCTTTGTCAGCATAAGCCACGTCAGTCAAAATTTGTTCAATCATTACTTTCGTATAACCGTAAGGATTTGTGGCTGAAGTTGGTAAATCCTCAGTCAACGGTGATACATTATTCATGCCATAAACCGTTGCACTAGAGCTAAAGACAATATGATTGACATGGTGATTTTTCATCACCTCAAGCAACGTCAATGTCCCAGTCAAATTATTTTGATAATAGCTTAACGGCTGTTCAACCGATTCTCCGACTGCCTTAAACGCCGCAAAATGAATCACCGCTTCAATATCATTTTCATAAAAAACATTGTTTAAAAAGTTTTTATCTAAAATAGAACCTTTATAGAACGGAATTTTTTGACCAGTAATGACTTTCAAACGGTTCAGAACTTCTTGCGAACTATTTGAAAAATCATCGACAATAACCACATCATAACCTGCTGAAATGAGTTCAACTGCTGTATGACTACCGATAAAACCTGCTCCTCCTGTTAATAAAACGGACATTCTATTCCTCCTCTTTCCCTTTAACTATAAATTTTTAACCATGGTATTCCCCATTGTATTGGATAAGTGTAACGTCATCCACGTCCTCAAGTGCTTGGATTTTATCTGTAAAACTCAAATTTTCATCTTTACAGAAAACTTCCACAGACAATTCAATCAATCCCTTGCGAACCGTCTTAGCTTTTAAGAAATATTTCATCTTACCAAAAGATTGCAAGATTTTTTCTTCTGTTTCATCATGGTGATAATGAATAACTGCAATATAAACTTTTCCAGCTTGTTGGTTGCGATAAAAGATGTAAAACAGTGCAACCATGACAACTGCTGCTACCATCGCTAGTAAATACATTCCTGCACCGACTGTTATCCCTGTCGTAATTGCCCAGAAAATGTAGAGAAGGTCCATTGGGTCTTTAATCGCCGTGCGATAACGGACGATAGACAAGGCACCGACCATACCAAGTGAGATAACGATGTTGGTACTAATCGCCAAGGTAACCATACAAGTCAAAATAGTCATTCCAACCAAGGTCACCGCAAAACTGCGTGAAAAGACGACCCCTGTAAAAAATTGACGGTAAATCAGATAAATCACCGCTCCCATAATAATAGACACGACGAGTGATAACAGAATTTGTCCTAAATCATCTCCTGTATAAGAACTCACAAAGGAGTTTTTCAAAACATCATTAATACTCATTTTCTTTCCTCTTTCTTCCCTTTTTCTTAATTATCGTACCAATAGTCATTTAAACTACGGCTATAATTTGTCTTGTCATAGCAAAGAACATACTTCGAAACCGCTGTGTATTCTGTGGCATCTGCTGGAATAATTTCTTTGATAATATCTGGGTAAAATTCCGTATATTTGACTTCTAAAACCAATTTTTCTGGTTCTAACACTTCAAGCGTTGGTAAATTAGCGTCAAAAATATCAAAACTTCCAACAGCAGCCCGAATATTCTCATCAAAGGTAACTCGCACAGTTCCCGCTTCCAAGGTCCATGGCTCACGCTCATAATCAACAATCGTCCGTGGACGTAAAACATTAGCCATGCATTCGACATAAAATTCACGACAAAGCTGGTGTGGGCTCTTCAGCAAAAAGCCATAATCACCATCCAAAATTTTGTAAAATTCTTCTTTTGTCAACGGCGCATCTTCTTTATAAATGTAAGCCCCATGTTTACGTTTCCGTTCCAATTTAATCACTTGGTCGGTGTAATTGTAAATACGGATGCGATATTTTTTCCGAATAAGGACACCTGCTTGCTTATCTTCATAAGCACTATTCCAATAATCATCGAAATAAAGACTTCTAATCGTATAGCTTTCTTGTTTGACATGTTTGTCCAAAGCCATAATATTTCTTATCCGCTGACGAATAAGGTGTTTATCCTTTAACGAAATCAAGTATTTTTGCTCATGACGAAATGCTTCTTTAGTCTTCTTCATAGGTATCCTCACTTATGCTCTTATCAGCATTGACAAAGAAGGATTTCACACCAGAAACTTTGCCATCTTCGCTCGTTACGTAGTAATCAAAGGCGACTTGAGATTCTCCAGAAGCATTTGTTGCTGTGACACGGATAAAGTATTGACCTGCATCAGGTAAATCCATTTCTGTGCTAGTTAATTTTAGATTTTCTTTCTTATATATAGTGCTTGAAAAATCATAGTTTTTAGAAACTTCAACCGTATAGGTAATATCTTCCGAATCAAAATCATAAGCATTATCCCAAGTTAATTTCATTTTGTTATCGCTTGTTTTACTTGGCACACCAATGAAAAATGGCATTGGCTTTTTGAAACTGTCGTAATACTTTTGATAATTGCTCTTGATTTCTGACGGTAAAGCATCCAAAACCGTTTGATAATCCGTCATTGAAATTCCGAGATAAGTGCTGTCTGGTGTTTCTGAAATGTACGGTTTAACAACACTTGCAAGCTCATTTGACAGCGACGTTATGCGGTCTTGCGTTAAATAGTTATTGTACAAATCTTCGATAGCGGCATCTAAAGCTTCACGGAAGCTTTTTGTTTTTAACGCACGTTGGAACAACATATTGCCCCAATAATTGCTAACGCCAGTTTCCCATTCAGCATCCCCTTTTGAACCTCGAATTTGATATTCTGTTTCAAAAAGCGACCCGTCGTTATCCCAAGGGATAATATACCAACGCTGAGAATTAAGCGGACTATAGAGAAACATATTCCGACTCTGAGTGTCATGATTTCCCATCAAAATCTGAAACGCCATCCAATAGGAGAGATTCTCAACATCAAAGTTCTCTTCTAAAACATCCTCAAAATCAATGGACGTGTCATTGATTTTTTTAATTAAATCAATCAATTTTGTATGGTCAGTTGACCCTTTAATTTCAAGGAGTTCTTCAAATTTTTCTTCGTCATAATCAGGGTCGCTAGCCAATTTGATGACATTATCAGGGTCAGTAAATTCAAAATAGTTAACCTTGTACAGCTGACCGCTACTATCCAAATTATGAGATTTCATTCCTGTTTTATTAAGCTGCTCAACTTGGGTATATAAACCATAATCAACAAATTCATCTGGGTTATCTCCTGTCGTATCCTTGACATAAAGATGAACAAATTGCGTGCGCAAACTTAACACTTGTGGAATATCTTGAAGCAACACATACGACATCATGTTTCGAAAACGAAGACTTTCTGTCTGGTGTTTATTCAGATTAATTGTTCGTTGTCCGTACCAACTTCCCTTATTTTGTTTAATTTTGATTTTATAGTTTTTCTGTTGGTTTTTACTTGAACTTTGTCCGCGAATTTGGACTGTCGCATTAGGGGTACTTTCACCGTAGCCAAGTTCTCCAGCTACAGGTCCATTTTCATCTCCCACTTGCAACAAAGCCGAAATCTTATAGCGGTCAACTCCCATTTTTTCATAATCATACACGGATAAATTATTAACTTCTGACCATGAATGGTTAGTATTATCGCTATCATTCCCACGTGAAACGGTTAAATACATGGTCTGAACATCTTTATAATCTTCTGTTTCATAAAGTGCATCATTGTCCGTTAAATGATAACTGTCCTCTGCAACAGTCGTTGTTGACTGCGTTGTGGTGTCGCTTGAATCGTCGTCATCATTATTGGTAAAAAGCCCAACAATCAAAACAAGCCCAGCTGTCACCACTAACAGTAAAATGACTAATAAAAAGCTCTTGTTATTTTTCATAATTCCCCTTTCTAGTCAAAGCAAGCATTTTTTGATTTAAAAAACTTGCCAAATGGTGAAAGACACCATCTTTTTCCCCATAAATCAATGGCTGCCGCCCTAAAATCTGATAGGTTAGATTGCTACTGATTTTTTCTAAATTTAACCAAGACATGACAAAATACAGCATTGTTGCTACCAAAAAGCCAAAACCGTAAAACAGACTATTAGTATATAAGCTAGCAACCGTTGCTAAGATAGAAGTCAAGGCAAAAGCAATACTCGCACGATAACTGCCTGATAAATTACCAAAATAAATCGTAGATAAAGTGACAACATTTGCCATGCCATAAACTGCATATGCCACACACAAGATTCTAAAATAACCATTCATGGTCGTATTAAAACCTAGTGGCAAAGCATTTAGAATCGTTGTCCCAACAGAAATAGCTAATAGCGTAACCATTAATTGAACCCAAACAGTCCGTCCCAAGCCTTTTCTCAAGCTGTCAGTCATGTCTCTTTCAGCTTTTTTGATTTCCTGCAACGTCGCGCCATTCGTAAAACTAAGGTAATACTTGCGATAAGTATTGAAGAAATCAACTTCCATGGAAACGATAAAACGTACCGTTGTTGCTAACATGGTCAAAGAAGCTATGAAAACCGTTAAGTCATAATAAGGAGCAATATAGAAGAAACCACGCACCTGCTGCCCAATTTGACTAAACCAAATCACAACAATATGCCCCAAAAGACCAAGTTGTGTGCATAAGCCAATTACCGCCAATTCCCAATAATCATCAAAGCCATTCAAAAAATCAAACATGTGATGATAATCCAGTTTATTTGGAAATTGTTGGTACAAAAGATTGGTTGCTAAAATAAAGAAACTAGCATATCCAAAAATAATGCCTGCTAAACTCGCAATGACAACTGGCAAATGAATGAACAAGAAAATAACACTCATCACCAAAGTCGTTACTATCGTTGCAAGAAATGCTCTGAAAATTCCCCAATAATCTTTGATAATCGTCAAATAATTAATCACATTCCAAGACAACAACAATTCACAAAATAACAGCCACGCCAAGATACCATACAACCAGCCCAAATGTGAAAATAATAGAAAGATACCGTATAAACTACCACCGATTGCTAGCGTGAAAAATTGACTTCCCCAGTAACTTGTCAACACATGGCGAATATCTCGTGAATAAATCTTATCCGACAAATACCGCGAAATCACCAAGGAAACAAATCCATTAATCAAAAGCGAACCAAGTAAACCATAAGTGATAATGGCAACTATCAGATTGCGGTCAGTAATCGTTACTTTTGCCAAATTTGACAAAATAAAGACCGTCAGCAGAACCAGTTCACCCAGCAAAAGCGGTGCGACAGTAACAATCGAGGCATAAGCAAAGGCGCGTGGTTTTGAGGTCAAACGTTTTTCTCTAACAACCTTATTAATGGCAAACCCAATTCCAGCCATCAAACCACCTCCAAATACAAATCACGATATTGCTGAATCATCATCTCATAGAGATAATAAGTTTTCGCACGTTTTTGAGCTATTTCACCCATTTTCAATCGCAACTGACGGGAACTGCACATTTTTTCCATGGCATGTGTCAGACCTGTTCGATAAGTTGGCGGAATGCAATAACCAGCAATGCCGAGGTGATCATCCTTATTTCCCTCCAACAATTCTCGACAACAGCCAACATCAGTTGTCACACAAGGTCTCCTAGCCGCCATGGATTCAATGACAGATAATGGTTGCGCTTCTGAGATACTTGTTAAAATGGTAAAATCCAAATTTTCCATGTATTCAACCACATTAACTTGCCCCGTGAAAATCACATTTTTGATGCCTAGTTGGCGAATCAATTGATGACATTCTCTGTTATAGTCTTCATCATCAACAGCACCCAAAATATGCAAACGCGTATTGGGATAATTGCGAGACAATTCATAAAAGACATAAAGCATTGTCTTAATGTCCTTGATAGGTGCGATACGAACAACCGCGCCAATATCTATCCAACCGTCTTCTTCTTTCAAAGGGATTGCTGAAAATCGGTCATAATGAATCCCATTTGAAATTACTCGACATTTTTCAATGTCACACCCAACCTCTTCTTGAATAAACTTCGCCTTGGTATAAAGGCTCGTCACGCGCTCCGCCTTGTCATAGATAAGATTTGACAGCATATAGAAAAATTGAATCCATTGCCGTTTCATTGTTGGCAACACCCAATCTGACCGCAAAATTTCTTCCTCACGCTCTCGCGTGTAAATGCCGTGCTCTGTCAACAACAACGGTGCTTGATGCTGATAACTTCCCAAAGAAGCCAGTAACCCTGCATAACCTGTCGCAATAGAATGATAAACATCAGCTTTCGGCATATCTTGGGTCATCAGATAAAGAACTGTTAATAACATGGAACGTGTTGTGTGAAAGACGTCTGCAAAAGCTTGGTTTTGATGTTTTTCCTCAACAATTTCCGTCAGCAATTCCAAAAACAATTGACTTTCCAAAAAATCAGTCGGATTAATCTGACGCTGATTAAAAATGTCAAACAACACTTCCCAATTAGGAGATTGACAAGATAGCAAGTCTTTCAATGCTTGTCTCTCCGTATCGTTAAATGTTTCTTTGAAGTCAGAATTCCCAGAAACTTGGAAAGCATCATCCAGAAAAACTTCCTTGACCTCGACCACATTGTCAGCCAGTTCATATTTGAATTTGCCACGACTTTCAGCATTTGCTCCAATGGTCACTAGAACAAATTCGTGCTCAGTCATTTCATTAATATAATTGTGCATCCATGATGACACGCCACCATTGACGTAAGGATAACACCCTTCCAAAATTAAACAAATACGCACCTATTTTCCTTCCTAAATTCTCAAATTCTCATTTTTTAGCAATGGTAACCGTGCTTGACGTTGCATGCAAAAGATAGAGATTGCCCGTCAAATGTTCCAAACTACCGCCTGTCACATCACCAGGCTTATCACTGTTAAACCGCACCATCAGATACGCCTCATCAACAAAATTACCGAGATTGAATTGATAAGAATCATCCGTTTCTTCTTTTTCGACCGTAATGCTTGAAAAGCGTTGAATGGCGCCACCCATTTGTGATTCTGTCATGTTTCGGATAGAAGGCGCTGTTTTGTACAACCACGACATTTGCTTAGACAAATTTTTGTACAATTGAGCCCAACCCAATTTTGCCCCACGGTCAACGTCCAGAGGGTCATCTGGGTGAACAAAATGATGACTCACATAATGCATATTCAACTCAGAAACCATCGTCAATTTCGTGTAATCATCAATAATAGCTCCTGACGTTATCCGCGGTTCTTCGATAATACCATCATCTGCCACTTCAAACTCTTGCTCATAAACAAACTCTTCTGAAAAGTAATTACTAGCAATCACCTTGATATTTGGATAGTCCTTTGCTAACAAGGCTCTGCTTTCTGCCGATAAAATATTTGAAGGCGGAACATAAACCGAATGTTCACTCGTTGGGAACAAATTCTCCGTGAAATCCATTAATTCATCTAACGACTTTTCAATCGCTGTATCACTCGTCCACGTATTGTAAGAAAAAGCATCACCGTAATCCGTATCCGATAACATCAAGGGTTGATGATTGTAACCGTGATAGCCAATTTCACCGCCCATTTGCAATAGCATATTACCAAAATAAGTAAATCGCGAACTGTCCGACTGACGCTCGGTGCTTCCTATCGTATCGTCCTCATAGTTTTCAATAATAACGCCCGTGTATTTAATGCCATATTTATCAGCCAGGCTCACCATATTTGGCCACCAAACATTCGTGTAAAAATCAGACACCGTCATCTGATAATCACGCGTAATGTATTTCGCATCACCACTTGGAACTGGTGAGGGAAAATCATCTAAGGTAAAAGCCGCAGAATTTATCACAGGATAAACACCAACGTCTCCTAGTAACGAATACGATGCGGAATAAAAACCACGCATTGCCTTGACATAAATACCAAAATTATCAACGACAACGCGACCGCTTCCTAAATCATATTCCCAAACCAGAGGAATTTTACTGTCGTCTCCTGTTGTCAAGTAAACCTCTGCATTGTCATCAAGTTCAACTGCCCAAGCAGACTCAAACGGTTCATCAATGTTGTAATCTTGACCTGCTCCCAACATGAAACCATTTTTAATTGAAACTTCCGCGACCTCAGCATAAGTATAGGACGAATTGACCACGCCTAGCTTATGTTCAATGATTGAAACAACATCATCTTTTTGCAATGTCATTGCAAACATGACATTCCCACCTGATTCAACCCATTCCATTAACCGAAGAGCAACTTCGCCGAGAGGTTCTAAATCTGGCGTTAAAATAACTACCGTATCAAAGGTTGTAAAATCAGGTACCGTTTCATTGGCAATGTCAACGTAAGTCGTTGCAACCTTCATATCTTCAAAAATCTGCTTAAAATTATCAATAGCACTAGCAGATGTCTCATTACTTGAATCATAAATCAATAGATTGGTCGCTGAAACGTTAGCCAAAGCTTCCGCCTTAGTTTTAACTTGATTATCAGACAAATAATAACTGTCACTAGTATCGCTATAATAACTAATCCCATTACGCTCAATTAGCAGCCCTACTGCCAACACCACAAGAATAAGAAAAACTGGGAGAATCAGCGTAAATTTAAACGTTCTTTTTTTAAACATCTGTTTTCCTCATTCTTACTTACTGCCAAAATGCTAATTTGGCTTTATTTTCTGCTGAAAAATAAACATGATTTTGCTCTAAATCTTGCCAAAATCGTTTCAAATCAGAACTTGATTTCTTCAATACAATCGTATCCAGTTTCAACATCCAAATATCTTGATCATCTGGAAAAAACTCAAAAAGCTTCGTTAATAAACGCTCCAAGCTCGCAAAATCACCCAAACTCTGATAGATTTCTGCCAAAGTCAGCAAACGTGATTTTTCAACAAGGAAACCCTTTGCCAATAAATCCTCAACCTCATCAATATAAGCTTGTTTCAATGTCAAACCATAATGTCCCTCTGCTATCCCACTATTGATATAACTCTCTAAAAAGTCAGCGTATTTCTGACGTTTCTCTAGCGAATCAGGTTCTTTTTGAACACGTTCCTCCAACTGACGTAAACGCTCATCATATTTTGCGGTCAATTCAGAAAGAATCGTTGTGGCATAATGAACCACTTCGACATCCTCGTTCAAACGTGCCTGATGTAATAAGGGGACAAATTGATCTGGCGACTCAAAAATAACATCAATAATTAGTTCACGTTTAATCCCCGAATTATTAAGCAAAAGCGCCTCTTGAAAAGGAACAATATTTGTAATGTCAAGCATGACATTTTCCTTCATCTCCAATTGATTTTGCTCAACCGTATCATCTATTAACCAAGGAATCACTTCTTCAAAAGCAAGTTCACCATCGACAAAACGTGATTTTCTGTCCTTTAAAATATAGAGAACCGATATAGCACCAATAAGCGGTAAAAAGACAAGAAGTGATTTGAGATAAAAATCAAGTTGAATCGTTTTCATTTTCGCTACTAAGAAAAAACTAACAACAATAATTAAATGGCATCCCAAAAACACAGCAAATAACATTAACTTCTCCTCCTCACGACATCATTTGCCTAAATGCAATAGACTCAATCGTTTCCTCAATATTGCGTTCGTCAGTAACATCAAAACTTAAATCAGACAATTTCTCATGCCAGTCTGTTAAAGATTGCGTGTAAGTATTGATTAACAAACAAAGCTGGCTTTCAACTTGTCCCAAGCTGTCAAAAAGTGACAATTCTTCCTGCAAGCTTGTCAACGTTGTTTTAGGAATTTCCTCTGCCACAACGCCTAAGTGCAACACTTGCCCCACAAAATAAGGAGAATCAACTGCCCTTAACGCCAATAATTTTTGACAAAAGACTTTTTCTTCCAAAATCTCATGCTGAACATTTGACGTTGTTTTTTGATAAAGACGTCGATAACTCAAACTTGCCAATCCCATTAAAGACTTCAACAGGTTTTGATGATAAAGATTCAATTTATCTGTCGGTAAATGGTCAAGCGATAGATAATAACGCAGATCGCCATTTGCAAAAATTCCCGCCAAATACATTGGATAATCATCCCGCAAATGCTGATTGACCCAAACCGTATTGTTAACCAACTGTTGACTAACTTTACTTAACTGTTCTGCGGTTAACATGAGATGAGTGGTATTTTGTGCTGTTGTCAATTGCAACTTACTTGTCTGATTATCCCTTACTTCATAAATGGCAATCTCATCTGTATCAAAAATATTGCTAATGTAATCCAATAATTTGACCATAAAAATTTCCAGATACGGTGTTTCCAAATCTTCTAAAAAGCGATAAATGCGACCATAACTATCTTGGCGCTCCAAAATCTGATGCGTTAACTCAACTTTCTCTGACAACAAATCTTCAACAAACGATTCTTCATCAGATAATTGTTGCTCCAAATGCTCATTTTCCGCTAAAATTCTAAATAAATCAGCTTGGTCTTTTTCCTTAACATAACCACTCACTAAACCAGAAACAAGATAGATGATATATGGAATCCAATTGGCTGGTTCAAAAAAGAGCGTTTGCAAATTCGTCTCGCCTGCCAGAATATTTTGAATAATCAGTCCAATTGATGCGAAAACAGCTGCCCAGATACCGTAAAACATCCCCAAGCTCAAGCCAGATATCACAATGGCAAACAAGCGATAGTCAACCGTTTTAAAATACATTTGATTGCTCAATAAATGTGACAACATTTCCCCAAGAATAAACAAAACAATTAAAACGATCACTTTAACTGACGTTTTATCTAACTTAGCCAACTTCCTTAATCTATCCGCTAACGAGAGATTTTTTTGTTCTTTAGCAGAAGTTGGTAAGTCACGTGTTGACAAATCCTCTAAAAGAGAAACTTTTGGAAACCAACCATAGTCTTTTCTCAGATTAGAAGTTTGTGGCTTCAAAACAGACAATGGGGCTTCTTCAGAAAATGTAGCACCATAAATATTGAGCTCTTCAAAAAGTTGCTGAAAAGTTATGCCAAAACTATCTGGAACTTCTATTCTTTCAAAGGTATTAGTCCAATTATCAAAAATACGACGACACAAATCCAATAAATCTCGCCCAAAAATATAATAAGCTTTCTGGTCTGGATGTAGCGTGATATCCTTATCTGACGTTAAAATACTGCGCAAATCATCTGTTGAATTTGATAATTGGTAGAGATAAAGCGATTGCAAAATTTTCAATGAAAAATGTTGTTGCTGTGAATAACGACGCAGAAGCTGCTCATAAGCTGATAACATAACGCCACGGCTATTCTCCGTTTCAAAACGCAAATCAGGTCCTGTTACATACAAAAATTCCACGAAAAAATCCTCAGTTAAAGCATTGAGGATTTTTCTAATCTGCAATAATTCGCCATCAAGATCCTTTGAGGGTTCTACGGACTTAGAAAAATATAAAATTGATGTCACATGATAAACAGTTAAAAGTCGTCCAATATCAGTTTGATTTTTCCAATCAATGCTACGGATTCTATGTTTTGATTCACTAACTTTCCCTAAGACTATTACTTTTTCTTCAGGAAACATCTTTAACAAATCACTTTCTTTTAACGCTTCAACATTTCCTGCTATTAAAATCGCCATTTTACATCCCTTTATTTTAATAATATTTGATTTTTTTAAAGAATAAAAAACTTATTTTCAACATTTTATCATTTTATTGGTATTTTGACAAACAATGTTTATACTTTTAATGATAATGTAATTTTTAAATCAATTTCATATTACATTTATAGCTTCTTTTATTTTAATAAAATTGCTCTTTTCTGTCTATATTTTTAATACTTTCGACCAAAATAAAAAGACTAGAACTAGTCATTCTAATCTTTTTTGCTTATTCCAAATTGTTCTTAGTTTTACCAATCAAACAAAAGCATGGTATCCGCGTCTTCTTGCCCAGATACTACAAAATGAATCGCATTTTGGTTTGTCATTGGATCAACAATTCCTAAAGAAATACTGTAGTTTTTCTCTAATTTTTTTAGATTTTCTACGGGGAGTTCAACACTCACCGATTGTTCTTCGTCCGGAAGAATTTTAGTCACATCTAAGTCTAAGGCGATTGCTTGGACGCTATCATCATTTTTATTTTTTAAATAAATGTAGCTTGTCCAATTTCGATAAAAAGGAGCAACACCTGAATTTTTTAACGTTAGCTTAAGCGTTAATTTTTGAGACAAACTCTGCTTGACACTTGCAGATGTGACCCACAAACGATAGCCCATATTTTTTAACAGCTCATCATAACTAGCGTTATCATCACCGATATCTTCAGCAATTTTAGGTCCTAAAAATGTTGTGTGTGACTGGGCTACCAGGTCTATTGTCTGTGACAGATTATCATCTAAAAGACTACTCATGCTATCTGAGCTTGTTAATTCACCACCGATTGGCGCAGTTTGCCAAGCATTAGGCATTGATACCAAGTCATTTTCCCCTGTCTCCGAATAAACACCACCTGAGGCAATCCAGTCTAGCCATTCTTGAGTGGCTTTCTGATTGCCAGCCATGTCATTATACAGCCCTAAACCATTTTCACTCGCTACTGTAAACGGTCGGCGCATAAGCAAATTAGCATTTGGAAAAGCTGACAACCAAGGTGTGACATACTCTTCACGAACGGATTCATCTGGTAACTGACGAATGCCTGCCGTGCTATCAACATGCCATTCGCCCCAGTGCCCTAATCCTCCTAGTTCGATAAAACTGATAAACTCATCATCACCCCAACGTTCTCCCATTGCTTGAACAGCCTTTTCATAAGCAGCAATCAATACCTTACTTTCATAGTTAGGTGAAAAACCTTTCCCATAATCCGAATCGTACCAATCCCCCGCATCATCCAGACGATTGTAAAGCCAGTCTGGAATATCTTTATGCTTTTCATTACTCGGATAATCTAAGATAAAACGTAAAACAAGATGTTTTCCCTCACTACGCCATCTATCAAATTGATTTTCAGATTCAATGTCATCCCAATTATAAACGCCTTCTTGCGATTCTAATTCTCGCCAAGTAATGTCAACATACAAAAGCGTAATATCATCTGTCACCGTTTCTTCAGTCGCCACAGGCGCATATCCCATTAGAGGATTACTAACAACCTCTGTTGAATAAGTAAATTGCTTCTTCACACTTCCAAATTTTACAACATAAACCACACAGAACAAGAGAAACAACGCTAATATGGTCAGTAAAGTAATTATCATACTTTTCTTCATACCTACCCTCTCCTAAAAAATTGCCTTAATTCTGTGTTTGTTTTAATGCATTCATTTCCTCAAGTAAGTCTTTATTTTGCTTTTGCAATTCAACAACTTGGTCAGTAATTGATGCCAACATCTCCGTTTGTAATTTTTGAATTTCTAACAAATCTGATTGGTCTTGTTGCACCAAGTGGTCAAGTTTTGTATGCAATAGCCGAATGCCTTCTTCTGAAACTTTGTTGACATTGTAATCATTTTTTGCTTGCAAACGGTCATAATCTGATGCACGATTTTGACTCATCATAATCAAAGGAGCTTGGATTGCAGCAATTGTCGATAATGCCAAATTTAGCAAAATAAACGGATACTCATCAAAGGCAATTCCAAAAGGCTTAATGACATTTATCGCCATCCAAATTACCATAAAAACAATAAATGAAATGATAAACGTCCATGAACCACCAAAACGTGCCACATCATCGGCAATTCGTTGACCAAAGGTAATTTTCTTATCCAACTGGTCTTGCACGTCCAATGCTGTGTAATTCTTTCCCTTAGCAACATCGTAAACCGATTCTCGGACAAAATCATTCTTACGATTGGCTTTATCAATCATTTCATCCAAAAATAACATCCGATAATGCGTTAAATTTTTATTACTGATAAAATCATTATCCGATAGTTCAGGATGTTCTTGCTTGATAATCCCACGCAAACGAACATCTAGCTCAGAAAGGAAAACACCTTCCACCATTGGATACAATTGATGATCAACACCATCATAAATTAGCTCTTCATCACTCATAAATTCCCTCTTTCTATTTCCCTCATTATAACAAAATTAAAACAAAAAAGCTGATTTCTCAGCTTTTGAATAAAACTACCAATTTTCCTATTGTGTTTTAACCGTCACATTACCCCAAGCATCTGGGGAATATTGACTATTGTTTAGTTACTACCACTCAAAACATCATCGTAAGTAATGGTTAGATCGCCTAAGTTATCCAAAGAGTAGCGATGACTGCCTTTCTTAAACCAAAGTCCTAAAATATCATCTTCTAAAACTGTTTGGCTTGTGCTTTGAAGCCAATTTAAATCCTTACCGTAAGCAGACAATTGGGTTAATAAGTCATCACCGTGGTAGGCCTTTTCGTTCTCTTCCTCTGTTTGATCAGATAGATATGCAGACTGTGTCAAGATAGATTTATCTGTATCATAGGTATAAAATATGTCAAGATATACTTGTTTTTCCAATTCTAACTTATAAATAAATGTTAGTGTTGACGGAGATATAAAAACGTCTAACTGTTCGCCATTGTCAAGGATAGAGTCATCGTAACTTAAGATAGACAATACTTCATCAGCTTTATAATGCTCATCGCTCTCTATCACAGTGCTTAAAGGAGTAAAGAGAGTTACCTTTGTTGATTGCGTTTCGGAATAAATCATCTCATCAAATGGATTTTTCAATTTCTCTTGCACTGACCAACGGTAACCTACTAAAGCAACAATGACAACAACAATCACACTTATTAGTAGAAATACTTTCTTTTTCATTAATCCCCCTTCTTTAAAATATCTTCCCAGAAAATTCGTCAATCCTCCCACCTACTTTTAACAGTCACATCTCCCCAATCATCTGGAGAATATCGGCTATTGTAAACAGAGCACCAATCTTTAAGGACAATGGACTTCAAAACATTGTCACTTTTTTTCGTAAATTTCTTATAGGTTGTACCATTTTTTTCCAAAGCATTAGTGACATCTTCTTTATTGGACGTCAGTCCAGAGGTCTCGTCTTTAACCCACAATATCCTATCTAATATTTTCGTTTTTGAATGGTAAATATAACTGGTGGTTACCTCCGTGCTATCATCTGCCAAAAACTGTTTAACGACAATAGTAAATTGGGTATTATCCCCATATTCATTTGAAAAATTGAAAGAATATTCTATATCAACGACTCCTGAGGGTAAGCTATCTAAATCATAAACTTCTCGGTCTCTATTCCCGCCCGATGCATTATCAGACACAGGATTAGTAATCACTTCTAAACTTTCTAATACAGGAGTCCCTAATGAATATTTTTGATTATAATAGATTTCATCAAAAATATTATGAATAATGTAATGGCGAACGGTAAAATAACCTAGGCAAAGCACCACTAATGACATGGAAAAGATAAGCCATTTTTTAAATCTTTTCATTTTTTAATCCTCATAAAGTTCATTCTGACCATTCTCTAAAGCGGTGATAAAGTCAGCTGTGGCAGAGTAATGTTCCTTAAGGTACTTGCTCACACTCTTCTTCACTTTTAGACACATAATAACCAGAATTGCCTGACGCAAGTTCATGATAATCTTTTGGAACCAAGCTGTCATAAATCGTTGATTTTATATCGTCTAAGTCTTTATATTCCAAAAACTTATCAGCACGAGTATATGTCCCTTTTCCAAGGTCTGCATAATACCGATTGGTTGCTTCTTGATAGCTAAGACCTGTCTTCATCAATTCGGTAATATTGACTGCATCTAAATCGGCTTTATAATCATCATTTCCGATACTTGGCTCCACAAAGGCATCGTCTGTGGTATCTCCTCGCCAACCTGCTAAATCATTTGTCTTTTCGTTATTCAAAGTGTAGAGATTGGCATTTCGTATTGGGTTTTGGTACAAAATCGTTGCCATAGTAATCGACTGATGAGCAAAGTCAGCTTGGTTAGCATAACTTTGATATTTGCTATCCCAAAACGCTTCAAATTCTGCATCTGTCATCGTGCCGTATAAATTCTCTACATTTTTCTTGATATTTTTGTAGTTACCTGTTCCTTGAATAGACTTACTATTTCCTAAAGCACCTGAACTCATTTGATTCTGCAAACGAACATTATAACGTAATTTATTGATGTCCTCTTGTTTAATCCCCAGATAAGTTAAAAATTCTTCTGCTGTAAGCATCTGTAATCGACCATCAACTTCGTGATAGGTCCCTGCCGTATTGACCCACATAGTGTCATTAATATATCCCCAAATTTTTTCAATCGCACCAGAACTTGTTGCGGCCTTTTCACCATAAACAAAATTCCCCATGGTGAGTAACAACAAATAATCTCGTTCATTTTGTGAGAGTTTCGGAAACTCTTTGTCAATGCCTCGTTTAACCTCGAGGATGAGTTGAACGGTTTCTGCATCAAAACCGTACTGGGTCATCAAGTTAGCCATGAACGCTTTTTCCTCGTTAGTAGCTTTGACATCCTTAACCGCATACTGGTTATTTAGAACCGTTGCCCAAGACATATTCGCCATCGCTTGGAAAGTACCTGTTTGCGCATTCCATGACTGGTCGATTTGAGATAACCCAAGCGTCATTTGCGTATCAATATCCGCTAGCGCATCAAAAATACTGGCTGAATATGTGTCAAAAGCATAGAGCTTTTCTAGGATTTCTTCGTAAGTCTGTTTGAGCTCCGCATGCATCTCAATCAATTCCGCATGATACTGATGAAGGCTCGTTTTGCGTTCTAATGACATCACTGAAATTAAGGACAATTGCAACTCCGCCTC
>Ga0129310_1000066_pt1 | contig 138768 bp, 142 predicted proteins | sample Go1ome_2_FD_94433 | JGI IMG/M metagenome (GOLD analysis project Ga0129310, IMG submission 94433) | Western lowland gorrila individual fecal microbial communities from Wisconsin, USA - Go1022A metagenome | ecosystem: Host-associated > Mammals > Digestive system > Large intestine > Fecal... | reverse complement strand
AGAAAAGCGTCAGGAAAAGAAGGTCACCATTGCCGCAGTAATTACATCGCTTGTTATAATTGCAGTTATTGTGTTTGTCGGTGTAAAATATTTCAACGTATTCGGCAATATGCAAGGGCTTATAAGCAAGAACGATACTTCAACAGTGCCTTTATTCATTGATATGGACTATGACGAAGCATCTGCAGAGGCAGAAAAGCTTGGCATCAAGCTTGTAAAAGGTGCAGAGGTTGAAGGCGGCGATAAAAAAAACGTGATTTTAACACAGGATATTGAGGCCGGTTCGGAAATCACAAAGGATATGGAAATTATCGTTACGGTTAGTGCCGGAGCTGACACTTCGGAGCTTCCCAATGTAGTCGGAAAAGACGAAAGCGTTGCGATTTCAACGATAACAAAAGCACTTCCCAATGCTAATATAATACTTGAATATAAGAGCGATTCTACACATAGCGAAGGTGAGGTTATATCAATGTCACCGGAAGGCGGTTCACAGGTAACAGAGTCTGTAAGTGTTACACTTACTATCTGTCGTGATTCATCAAGCCTTAATGCGGTAGTACCAAATGTAGTCAGATATTCCGAAAGCGATGCCATTGATAAGATAAACGAAAGCGGTCTTTCGGTCGGAAATATTTCAAGAATAAACAGCAATTCGGTTGCTAAAGGCTATGTTATAACTCAGACAGCAGAGCCGGGAGAAGAAATACTTAAAACAAGCACAATAGATATAGTTGTAAGCTTAGGCAGAGCTGCACAGACAACAACAAGCAATAACACAACATCCGGCGGAAGTACATCAAGTGGCGGAACAACAAGCTCCGGCGGAAATACTTCATCCGGTACAGTAAACAACAGCAGTTCAACACCGGACACAAACGAAGGCGGCGGAACAAATGTAGATGATGATGTTCCTGCACTCGGCAGTGGTGAAATCGGCGGAACAAACAGCGACAGTGCTCCCTCAGAAACAGGTTCAACCGAAACATCAGCAGAATAATTGAAGGGTGGATATATGCTAAAAGGCACAATAATAAAAGGTATAGGCGGATTTTATTATATTTCAACCGAAAATGGCGTTTATGAATGCCGTGCAAGAGGTAAATTCAGAAAAGAAGGCATTAAACCTACCGTAGGTGATATAGTTAATATAAGCGTACTTGACGAGAAAAACAAAAAAGGCTCGCTTGATGTAATTGAACCGAGAAGAAACTGCCTTATACGTCCGAGAGCGGCAAATATCGACCAGGCTGTCATTGTTTTTGCGTCGGTCAGCCCTGATTTTAATGAGGACATTATGGACAGATTTATTGTCCTTGCCGAACAGCAGAAGCTCGACATAGTTATATGTATAAATAAAACCGATATTGATTCGGAGGAAAAATATAAAAAAATATGCGATATGTATTCAAAGGCCGGCTTTGAGGTCATTCCCGTTTCTGCCGCAGAAAAGAGAGGCAGAGAGGAGCTTTATAATAAGCTTAAGGGTAAAATATCGGTGCTTGCAGGGCCTTCCGGTGTCGGAAAATCCAGCATACTCAATATGATAAGTCCCGAAGCCGGAGCAAAGGTCGGAGAAATAAGCAAAAAGATTGAACGAGGAAAGCACACAACCCGTCAGTCGGAGCTTATCGAGCTTGAGCCGGGAACATATATCGTGGACTCACCGGGCTTTACTTCTCTTGATATGAGAGGCATTGAGCCGGAGGATTTGCAGTATTATTTCAGAGAGTTTGAGCCGTATCTTGATGACTGCCGTTATGCCGGATGCAAGCATCTTAACGAATCTCCGGATTATTGCGGAATCAAGGCACAGCTCGGAATAAATATAAGCGAAGAAAGATATGCACGTTACAGAGATATATATAACGAGATATTAGAGGAAAGGAAAAGATAATATGAAAAAGCTTTCTCCATCTATGCTTTCCGCCGATTTCGGTATACTTAACGAACAGCTTAAGCAGATTGAAACAGCAGGAGCACAGTATCTTCACATTGATGTTATGGACGGTGTTTTTGTACCGAATATCAGCTTTGGAGCACCGGTATATAAAACCATAAGAAAGTCAACAGATATGGTTTTTGACGTTCATCTTATGATAACCGATCCCATCAGATATATTGATGATTTCGTAAAAGCAGGTGCGGACATAGTCAATTTCCACGTTGAGGCTACGGACGATCCTATGGCGGTTATTGAAAAAATAAAAAGCTATGGAGTTAAAATCGGAATAACAATAAAGCCGAAAACTCCTGTAGCTGCAATAGAGCCTTATCTCGGTCTTGTTGACCTTGTGCTCGTTATGACTGTTGAACCTGGCTTTGGAGGTCAGAAGCTTATGCCGGATTGTCTTAAAAAGGTAACAGAGCTCAAGGAGCTTCGTGATAAAAACGGCTATAAATATGAAATTGAGGCTGACGGCGGTATCGGTGCCGGAAATGTAAGAGATGTTCTTGAGGCAGGAACTGACGTTATTGTTGCAGGCTCGGCAGTATTCGGAGCAGAGGATATACATAAGGCTGCTAAGGATATGCTTGATATTATCAGGGAGTATGATTAATTATGAAGGCAGTTGTGTTTGCAAATGCAGATATTGAGGACTATGGCTTTTGCGAGGAATATATTAAGGACGCAGTTATAATAAGCTGTGACGGCGGTATGCGCCATACAATGAAGCTCGGAATTGTTCCGGATTATATTGTCGGAGATTTTGACAGCGTATCTCCGGAGGTTCTCGATTATTATAAAAAACAGGATATTGAGCTTAAACAGGTTCCGTGTCGTAAGGACGAAACCGATATGGAGCTTGGAATAAATCATGCGGTTGAGTTAGGCGCGGACGATATTACGCTTATCGGAGGAATAGGAAGCCGTCTTGACCATACTCTTGCCAATATTTTTCAGCTTATAAAACTTAAAAAATTAGGCATTAAGGCACGAATAGTAAATGAAAGAAATAATATTACACTCTGCACGGGAAAAGCAGAAATTTACGGCAAAAAGGGCGATTTGGTTTCGTTTATACCGATTACGGACGTTGTTACCGGAGTTTATACAAAAGGACTTGAATATCCTCTTGAAAACGCAGTAATGCATATGGATTCTCCTATGGGCGTATCCAACGTTATGGAAGGCGATTATGCAGAATATTCGTTCAAAAGCGGTATGGCACTTATCATAAAAGCAAAGGATTGATTATTGCCGTAATATTATAGTGGAAATATTTCAGAAAATATGTTAATTTATATATGAACATGTATCTTACAGGGGGAAGTGCTTTATGTACAAAAGAATTATTTTAAAGCTCAGCGGCGAAGCTCTTGCCGGAGATAAAGAGGGCATTATGTATGACGACGAAACGATATTTGCCGTAGTTGACCAGATTAAGGAAATACTTGATATGGGCACACAGGTGGCTCTTGTTATCGGCGGCGGAAACATATGGAGAGGCAGAAGCGCAAATTCATCTATGGACAGAACAAAGGCTGACCAGATAGGCATGCTTGCTACGGTTATGAACGCCGTATATGTTGCCGATGTGTTCAGACAGAGAGGAATAAAGGCGGCTGTACAGACACCTATCATTATCGGAACGGTATCGGAGCAGTTCTCCAAAGAAAGTGCCGTAAAGCATCTTGAAAACGGCGAGGTAGTTATTTTTGCCGCAGGAATCGGACATCCGTACTTCTCAACAGATACGGTAACAGCATTAAGAGGCTGTGAGCTTGATGCGGATATACTTCTTTTTGCAAAGAATGTTGACGGTGTTTATGACAGCGATCCAAAGACAAATCCCAATGCAAAGAAGATAGACGAAATCAAGTGTGCAGACATAATAAGCAAAGGACTTCGTGTTATCGACCTTTCGGCGGCAAGCCTTTGTAACGACCAGAAGGTACCTGTTCTTATATTCGGCTTGAATGAGGAAAACAGCCTTATGAGAGCAGTTAAGGGTGAAAAAATCGGCACAGTTGTTACTGTCGATTGAAAATGGAATAATATATGAAAAATTTTTAAATTTTAGGGAGGATAGAATATGGCTAAGGAAACAGCAGTATATGAAGAAAAAATGAAAAAAACACTTGCGGCACTTGACAGCGAGTTTGCAACAATCCGTGTAGGTCGTGCAAACCCTAAGGTGCTTGACAAAATTACAGTAGATTATTACGGAACACCTACTCCTATCAATCAGATAGGAAACATTACAGTTCCCGAAGCTCGTCTTATCGAAATTAAACCTTGGGAATCAAGCCTTCTCAAAGCTATCGAAAAGGCGATCAATACATCAGAGCTTGGAATCAACCCTTCAAATGACGGTAAGGTTATCAGACTTGTGTTCCCTGAGCTTACAGAGGAACGCCGTAAAGAGCTTTCAAAGGAAGTTAAGAAAAAAGGCGAGGACTCAAAGGTAGCAATCAGAAACATCAGAAGAGATGCGGTTGATGCTTTCAAGAAACAGGAGAAGAAGGGCGAGCTTTCAGAGGACGTTCTTAACGACCTTCTTGATGATATTCAGAAAATCACCGATAAATACATTGTTGAAATCGACAAGAAGATTGACGCAAAGAGCAAAGATATTATGGCTGTATGATAAACACCTTATAAAGAAAATTTAGACACCCCGTAAAGGGGTGTTTTGATAATATCGGAGGATTATATGAGTTCACTTAGAGATGAAATTGATATGTCAAAGCTCCCTAAATCCGTTGCGATAATTATGGACGGCAACGGACGTTGGGCAAAGAAACGCTTTCTTCCGAGAAAACTCGGACACAAAGCCGGAGCAGATACACTCGAAAATATATCGAGAGTCGCCGATGACCTCGGAATAGAGCATCTTACGGTTTATGCCTTCTCGACAGAAAACTGGAAGAGAACCGAAGAAGAGGTTGGAGCGATAATGGATCTTTTGAGAAATTATCTTGACCGTTATATAAGAACAGCCGAGAAGGAAAACATAAAGATAGATATTATCGGCGAAAAGAGCCGTCTTGCTCCCGATATTCAGGACAGAATAAGACGTATTGAGGAAATATCAAAGGATAAGCCGGGAATGAATCTTCATATCGCACTTAATTACGGCGGTCGTGACGATATTTTAAGAGGTGTTAAGAAAATAGCTGAAAAGGTTAAAAACGGAGAAATCAATCCGGAAAACATAACAGAGGACACCATTTCTTCAAGCCTTGATACACATTTTTATCCCGATCCGGAGCTTGTTATAAGAACAAGTGGTGAGGAAAGAATAAGCAATTTCCTTCTCTGGCAGATTGCATATTCCGAATTTGTGTTTAACAGCAAATTCTGGCCGGATTATTCTGCCGAAGACCTTTACGGAGATATTTGCTACTATCAGACTCGTGACAGAAGATTTGGCGGCAGATAAATAGGAGTTGGAGTTATGAAAACAAGAATTATTTCTGCACTTGTTGCACTTCCTTTGCTTATTATATTTATTGTTCTCGGAAATATGCCGCTTAAGATTGCGATTACGGTTCTTACATGTATAGGTCTTTATGAGCTTTACAGAGCGTTTAGCGGTTTTATCAAACCTGTGCATTATATTGGATTTGCCGGTGCTGTAATTTATATGGCTTTTATCGAAAAGATAATATATACGGCATCATTGCTCAATGTATTTATTGCAGTATTTCTGCTTGTGATACTTGTGTATGTTGTAATAGCGCATGAAAGCGGAAATACTATGGATGCAATAGTTACGTTTTTCGGATTTTTTTATGTCTGCTTCCTGCTTTCACATGTATATCTTACACGCCAGTATACACATGGAGCTATGCTTGTATGGCTTATTTTCCTTAGTGCCTTTGGCTGTGACACAGGTGCGTACTTTACCGGAATGGTATTCGGAAAGCACAAGCTTATACCGCAGTTAAGCCCCAAAAAGACTATCGAAGGTTCAATTGGCGGCATTGTTACGGCTATTGTGGCTTGTGTAATTTATGGCATAATTGTAGAGCATTATAATGAGCTCGCCGGAGTTGATACGGTTATGCTTTGCTTCCTTGCCGGACTTATCGGCTCGATTATTTCACAGATAGGCGACCTTGCCGCATCGGCAATGAAGAGATATACAGGCATTAAGGATTTCGGAAAGATTATGCCTGGACACGGCGGTGTTCTCGACCGCTTTGACAGCGTAATACTTACTGCACCGACTGTATATTACATTATGTTTTATTTGATAAAAATAAGTTAAAAGTAAATTTTTGACTTATTATTGAGGTGTACTATGGCTGAAAATATATCAATACTTGGCTCAACAGGCTCAATAGGCACGCAGACTCTTGAGGTTGTAAGAGAAATCGGCGGTCTTAATGTCTGTGCGATAACAGCCAACAACAATATAGATCTGCTCGAAAAGCAGATTCGTGAATTTAAACCGGAGCTTGCCGCAGTCATGGACGAAAACAAAGCGGCAGAGCTTAAAGAAAGAGTGAAAGACTGCAATGTAACGGTTCTCGGCGGAATGGAAGGACTTATTGAGGCGGCAACCTATAAAAAAAGCGATACTGTTGTTACCTCTGTTGTCGGAAATATAGGCATTCTTCCGACCTTTGAGGCAATAAAAGCCGGAAAAAACATTGCTCTTGCCAACAAAGAAACGCTTGTTTCGGCCGGTGAGCTTATTATAAATGCCGTAAAAGAAAACGGCGTTAAAATATATCCCGTTGACAGCGAGCATTCGGCAATATTCCAGAGCCTTCAGGGCAACAAAGGCAACAAAATAAGACGTATACTTCTTACCGCATCTGGCGGTCCTTTCAGAGGAAAAACAAGAGAAGAGCTTAAAAACGTAAAAGCATCGGACGCACTTAATCACCCGACGTGGCATATGGGCAAGAAGGTAACAATAGATTCTTCAACGCTTATGAATAAGGGCCTTGAGGTTATTGAGGCAAAATGGCTTTTTGATGTGCCCGTTGAAGATATAGAGGTGCTTATACATCCGCAGAGCATTATGCATTCGGCCGTAGAATACGAGGACGGTGCGGTCATTGCGGAGATGGGAGAACCGGATATGCGTGTGCCTATCCAGTATGCACTGACATATCCTAAGAGAGTTAAAAACTCATTCCCGAAGATTGATTTTGCAAAGCGTGCGTCAATGACCTTCCAGAAGCCTGATATGGATACCTTCAAATGTCTCGGACTGGCTTATAAGGCGGTCGGCATAGGCGGAACAATGCCTGCGGCAATGAATGGAGCAAACGAAACAGCTGTAAAGGCTTTTCTTGACGGAAAAATCGGTTTCCTTGATATAGCCGATATAATAGAAAAAACAATGAATTCATATAATGTTAAGTATAATTATACGGTGGAGGATCTGCTTAATGCGGATAAATGGGCGAGAAATGCAGCTCTTGACTTTATAATCAATAAATAAGGAGATTTAAAATTGTCAATAATCATATCTTTAATCGTTTTTTCGCTTATTGTAATTGTCCATGAATTCGGACATTTTGCTGTGGCGAAGAAGGTGGGTATTTGTGTACAGGAATTTTCTGTCGGAATGGGGCCTTTGTTATTTTCCCGACAGAAGGGAGAAACACAGTATTCTGTCAGAGCCTTGCCTTTCGGTGGTTTTTGCCGTATGCAGGGCGAAGAAGGAGATGATGATGACGGCAGTAAGGACTATGATCCTTCACGGTCATTTAACAGCAAAACAATTCTCCGGAGATTTGCGGTGCTTTTTGCCGGACCGGGTATGAATTTTGTGCTTGCCTTTGTTCTGCTCTTTATTATGCTTGGTGTAAACGGCTTTTTCCTTCCGGAGGTAAATACTGTTTATGAAGGAACACCGGCAGAAGCGGTAGGCTTGCAGCATGGTGACAGAATTTTAAAGCTGAACGGAACAAGACTGCATATTTATCAGGATTACAGCCTTGTTATAGCCAATTATGCCTCGGATGAGCCTGTTGACTATCTGATAGAGAGAAACGGTGAAAAGCTTAATGTTACCATACAGCCGGAATATAACGAAGAGGAAGGCAGATATATGGTCGGCTTTACCTTTAATGCACGTTCCGGACTTTTCGGAAAACAGGTTGAAGGCTATAACAGAGCCACTGTTGCAGACACAATAAATGCAGACATATGGACAATGAATTATTTTGTTAAGTCCGTTGTTGTCGGCTTTGTAAAGCTGTTTACATTCCAGGTTAAGTCCAACGAAATATCAGGGCCTATTGGTATAGTAAGCATGATAGGTGATACCTATGAGGCCGGCTTGAAATACAGCCTGACAGATGCCATAATGAACATGGCAACACTTTCGGCACTTTTGAGCACAAACCTCGGCATAATCAATCTTTTTCCTATTCCGGCAATGGACGGCGGAAGAATTGCATTCCTTCTGCTTGAAGGAATAAGACGAAAGCCGGTTGATCCGGAAATCGAAGGCAGAATACATCTTGCCGGATTTATGCTTCTTATGGCATGTATGATACTTATTGCATTTAACGATATAGTGAATATAATAAGGTGATGAACAGATGAAATACAGCAGAAAAAAAACAAGAGAGGTCAATATCGGCGGCGTAAAAATCGGTGGTGACAATCCCATTGCGATACAGTCTATGTGCAATACGGACACAAGAAACGTTGAGGAAACCGTAAAGCAGATAAAAGAGCTTGAAAATGCAGGCTGTGAAATAATAAGGGTTGCCGTTCCCGATATGCAGGCGGCAGAGGCAATAAAAGATATAAAAAGACAGATTGATATACCGCTTGTTGCGGATATACATTTTGATTACCGTCTTGCGCTTAAGGCCATTGACGGCGGTATAGATAAAATAAGGATTAATCCGGGAAATATCGGCTCTGAGGACAGAGTTAAACAGGTTGCCAATATGGCGAAGAAAAACGGTATTCCCATAAGAGTCGGCGTAAACTCCGGTTCACTTGAAAAGCATCTGGTCGAAAAATACGGCGGAGTTACTCCCGAAGGACTTGTCGAAAGCGCTCTCGGACATGTAAGACTGCTTGAAAAATATGATTTTTATGATACGGTCATATCAATTAAGGCGTCCAATGTTCCGTTTTCCGTTGAGGTATACGAACTGCTTTCGGAAACAGTGGATTATCCTCTGCACGTCGGCATTACAGAGGCCGGAACTGTATGGGGCGGTACCGTTAAATCGGCAGTCGGCATAGGTGCAATACTTTCCAGAGGCATAGGCGACACAATAAGAGTATCGCTTACAGGAAATCCCGTCGAGGAAATTTATGCCGCAAAGGAAATACTCAAGGATATGAATTTGCGTAAATTCGGAGTTGAGTTTGTTTCCTGTCCTACATGTGGAAGAACAAGCATTGACCTTATTTCGATAGCAAACGAGGTTGAAAGTAAGGTAAAAAACATTGACAAGAATATCAAGGTTGCCGTAATGGGCTGTGCGGTAAACGGTCCGGGAGAGGCAAGAGAGGCAGATATAGGCATTGCCGGAGGCCATGGCGAAGGCCTTATATTCAGAAAAGGCGAAATAATCCGCAAGGTGCCGGAAAATATGCTTGTTGATGAGCTTATGAAAGAAATAGAGAAGCTTTAAAAAAGCCGGGTGATACTAATGTACGAAAAATTCAGTAAGGTATTCGGTATGGTTAAGGCTGACGCAGCATTGAAGGAGTCATTTAATGACTCCTTTGTTGAAAAATTGACTATATCAAAAAGCACAAAGATACTGCGTGCAGACGTTGTATCGAAAACGCTTATACCGACGGAATGTAAATATAAAATTGAACAGGCGATAAAAGATACGGTCGGCGTTGCCGATAAGGTAGAGATAAATCTGCATTATGATTTGGCAGATAATTCGGCGGAAAGTATATTTGATTTTATGTGGACTGATGTTGTCAGCTATCTTTCGGCAGACAGTCCTGTATGCGGCTGTGTGCTTGAGGACTGCACAAAGGTGTTTAACGATAATGCCGTTATTATAAATGTCGGTCATAATGCCGCTTACTATATGTATAAAAAAGGCGTAGACAATTATCTTATTCACCGAATAAAGGATCAGTTCGGCATTGATGTAAACGTAACCTTTAAAAATAAAAAGACAACCGAAGAGGATAAAAAGGTTTACGAGAATAAGAAGGAATCCTTTGAGAAGCAGCTTATCAGTGCAATACTCAGCGAACAGGTTATGAAGGAAACGGCTAAAGAGAATGCTCTGACAGATGCCGCACAGGAGAACATATCCAAAGGCATTATTATAGGCAAGGGCTTTACCGGCGAACCGATAAAGATTGCCGAAAGCAAGCTTGAAGGCGAGAAAGTAATAATAGAGGGCGATATATTTAATCTCGAAGAAAAGGAAACAAAAAGCGGAAAATATATCGTTACCTTTGATATTACGGACGGTTCGGATTCCACAACGGTTAAATTCTTTACCGAAAAGAAGCCATATGATTGTGACGGAGGCATAAAATCGGCACTCAAGGGTGCTTATGTAAAGGTAAAGGGCGATGTTCAGGCGGATAAATATAATAATAATGAATTGCTCATTATGACAAGGGACATCGAAAAAGCGGAAAGACCGCCCGAAAGAATGGATAACAGCGAGGAAAAACGTGTTGAGCTTCATCTCCATACAACAATGAGTGCTATGGATGCCGTAACCGATGTTAAGGAATACATAAAGAGAGCAATCAAATGGGGACATAAGGCAATCGCCGTTACAGACCATGGTGTTGTTCAGGCATATCCTTTTGCAATGGATGCGGCCGATGGCAAGGACATAAAGGTTATCTACGGCGTTGAAGGCTATCTTATTGACGACCTCGGAGAGGTTGTTACATATAACAGAGGTCAGAGCTTTGATGATGAATATGTCGTTTTCGATATTGAAACAACTGGTCTTAATAAGGAACTCTGTAAAATAATCGAAATCGGTGCGGTTAAGATAAAAAACAGAGAGATAATCGACAGATATTCTGTGTTCATTGATCCAGAAGAAAAACTTACCGATGAAATTGTAAACCTTACTCATATAACCGATGATATGCTCATAGGACAGCGTACAATAAAAGAGGTTCTTCCCGAATTTCTTGAGTTCTGCGGAAATGCCGTTCTTGTTGCACATAATGCTTCCTTCGATACCGGCTTTGTCAGAATCAAAGCGGCAGAGCTTGGCATTGGTGATGTTAAAAATACAATACTTGATACTCTTGAGCTTTCAAGAACATTGCTCAAGGATTTGAAAAAGCATAAGCTTGACGTTGTTGCAAAGCACCTCGGCATATCTCTGGAAGGACACCACAGAGCCGTAAACGATGCGGAGGCAACAGCCGGAATATTCCTTAAGCTTCTGGAAATGCTGGAGGAGAACGATGTCCATGACGTTGATAAAATCAATGTTTTTGCAAGCAGAACGGTTAATTACAATAAGCTTAAATCGCACCATGTTATAATACTGGTCAAAAATCTTGTCGGACTGAGAAATCTCTATGAGCTTGTTTCCATGTCCAATCTGACATATTATTTCAAACAGCCGAGAATACCCAAATCAAAGCTTACTGAAAAGAGAGAAGGGCTTATTGTCGGAAGTGCCTGTGAGGCCGGTGAGCTTTACAGAGCATTGCTTGATATGAAATCTAAGGATTATATAGATAATATAGTCAATTTTTATGATTTTCTTGAAATACAGCCGGTTGGCAATAATATGTTTATGATAGACAGCCAGAGATACCCGGCGGTAAATTCCGTTGAGGATATAAAGAGCTTTAATAAAAAAATAGTCGCATTGGGCGAAGAGCATAACAAGCCGGTTGTTGCAACGGGCGATGTGCATTTCATAAATCCTGAGGATTCTGTATACAGAAAGATAATAATGTATGCAAAGGGCTTTGATGATGCGGAAAAACAGCCACCGCTTTATTTCAGAACAACAGATGAAATGCTTAAGGAATTCCAGTATCTCGGCGAAGAAAAGGCACATGAGGTAGTTATCGAAAATACAAACATGATTGCCGATATGATTGAAAAGATTAAGCCCGTTCCGGACGGAACATTTCCTCCGAATATCGAAGGTGCGGAAGAGCAGATAAAGCAGATTGCAATGGATAAGGCACATTCGATTTACGGCGATCCACTGCCAAAAATAGTTCAGGACAGATTGGATAAGGAGCTTTATTCAATCATAAAAAACGGCTTCTCCGTTATGTATATAATTGCACAGAAGCTTGTTTGGAAATCCAATGATGACGGCTATCTTGTCGGCTCAAGAGGCTCGGTAGGCTCGTCATTTGTTGCCAACATGACAGGTATTACCGAGGTTAATTCACTTCCTCCGCACTATATATGTCCCAACTGCAAATATTCGGATTTTGAATCGGAAGAGGTAAAGAAGGTATTTATGGTCGGCGGTTCAGGAGTGGACATGCCGGACAAAGCCTGCCCTAAGTGCGGAACAATGATGCGTAAGGACGGACACGACATTCCTTTTGAAACCTTCCTCGGTTTTGACGGCGACAAAGAGCCGGATATTGACCTTAACTTCTCCGGCGAATACCAACAGCAGGCTCATGCCTATACCGAGGTTCTTTTCGGCAAAGGCCATGTTTTTAAAGCCGGAACAATCGGCACACTTGCTGATAAAACAGCCTACGGTTATGTAAAAAGATATATGGACGACCACAATCTTGTACTGCACAATGCGGAAATAAATCGTCTTGTTAGAGGCTGTACAGGTGTAAAGAGAACAACTGGACAGCATCCCGGAGGTCTTATGATTGTGCCGAAGGACAGAGATATACATGAATTCTGCCCGATACAGCATCCGGCTGATGATGTCAATTCAACGATAATAACAACGCATTTCGATTATCATTCCATAAGCGGACGTATTCTTAAGCTTGACCTTCTTGGCCATGATGATCCTACGTTTATACGTATGCTTTATGATATTACAGGAAAAAATCCGCAGAATGTTCCGCTTGACGATAAGGCAACAATGTCGCTTTTCCAGTCGCCTGCGGCTCTCGGTTTAAAGCCGGAGGACATAAACTGCCCGACAGGAACGCTCGGCATACCGGAATTCGGAACAAAATTCGTAAGAAATATGCTTATTGATACAAAGCCGGAAACATTTTCGGACCTGCTGAGAATATCGGGACTTTCCCATGGTACGGACGTTTGGGTAGGCAACGCAAAGGAGCTTATCGAAAACGGAACGATTACGCTTAAGGAAACAATATCAACTCGTGACAGTATAATGAGCTACCTTATAACAAAGGGACTGGACAATAAAAAATCCTTCAAAATAATGGAGAAGGTTCGTAAGGGAAAGGGACTTGCTGACGATGATATTGAATATATGAAAGAGCATGACGTTCCCCAGTGGTATATCGACAGCTGTCTTAAGATAAAATATATGTTCCCGAAGGCTCATGCGGCGGCTTATGTTATGAATGCCTTCCGTATAGCATATTTTAAGGTAAACTATCCCGAAGCATATTATGCGGCATATTTTACGATACGAGCATCAGATGATTTTAACTATGCTACCATGTGCAAGGGTGCCGATGTTGCAAAGGCGGCACTTAAAGAAATAGCGGCAAAGGGCAATACAGCAACAACAAAGGAGCAGAACTCGGCAACAGTGCTTGAGCTTGCGATTGAGTTTTATGCGAGAGGCTTCAGTTTTGTTCCGATAGATTTGTATAAATCTGATTCAAGAAAATTCATTGTTACACCGGAAGGAAATCTTCTTCCTCCGCTCAATGCACTCCAGGGACTCGGTCTTTCGGTTGCACAGAGCATTGTGGAAGGCCGAAAGGACGGAGAATTCCGTACAATCGAGGAATTTAAGAGCCGTACATCTGCCGGAGCAAGCATAGTTGAGCTTTTGAAGGAAAACGGTGTTTTAAGAGGAATACCGGAATCGGATCAGATTTCGCTTTTTGATTTTCAGTAATTCAGAAACAGTCATTATTTATTAAATAATATGTAATGGCTGTTTTTTAATGCTAAAAAACTGTGCCGGTAGGGTGTGAGTCCGGCACAGTTGATATAGAACTATTGATATGGGGTGTGAGTCTAATCAATAGTTGCAAGCTATATTAAATTATTTTTCGTCCCAATCGGGATTTGCAGCGGCAAATTTTTTGTTCTTTATGTGTCCTATTGTGAGCATAGGTATTACAACAGCGAAAAGACCTATGTAGCCGCAATATGCGTAGCCATATTTAACAAGGTTTACAAGACCTGTAAGGGCAAGTACAACAGATACGATTATTGCAAATAATGATATGATAGAGCTTTTCTTTCTTTCCGAGCAGTTATCAAATATCTTTAAGCTTGAAAATCTCGGTATTATGCCGTATACGCAGGTAACGCCCGTTGATATAAAGCAGAGGCAGAGAGAAATGCTGTAAGCATAGTAAAGAACGGGAATGTTCATTGTTCGGCAGGCATATAATGTCGGAAGTGCAAGTGCGTCTGCTGCCATAAAGTCCTTATACCAGCCGAGGAGCATTGTTGCGGAAAGTGCAAGGGCAATGCCGTTCATAAGAAATGCAAGGAACATTGCTTTTGATGCGTCTTTTCTCTTTTTAAGTACGCCTGAGCAGGCACACAATGAAGGAATACAAACCGACTGATAGCCGGCGTAAACAATGGCTTTCCAGAATGCACCGGGAAGATTGTTTGTAACGCCTTCAATCTGATGTGTTGCAAATATATTGCTTATTACGTCACTCTTATTAACAATACCTACGATGAATATTGAAAAGCTGCATATAAGGATTATAATTGACATAAGTGTTGAAGCCTTTGAAACAAGTCCGGCACCGAATATAGTACAGAGAAAAAGTATAACGCCTATGATAACGAGTGAAACGCCGTAAGGTGCTCCGAACTGAGTAAAGAGTGTTGCCGCACCGGATATTGATACTGCTGTGCCTACAAATACAATAAGAATCATATAGATTTCGAATAATATTTCGAGCTTGGAATAGGGTGCCCACATTTCAACAAACATATCCTTGTAGTTTGTAAAGCTGTGATTGCGGTACATTAAAACACATTCTCTGATTACAAGGGCGAGTATAGCCATTGCGATAACGGCCATAATCGGAGCGAACCAGCCGTATTGTACATAATATTGCGTTGTTTGGTTACCTGTGGCAAAGCCGCCGCCTGCATGTGAGCCGAACCATACCGATGCCACCGAAAACAGTGCGGCAAAGCTTGCTCCTTTTGTTTTTGAATTCATATGAAAATACCTCCTTGAAATAAAAATATATAATGACGGGTTATGTAATTACAGAGAGCATTGGATGTGTGATAAAACCATAAGAATATAATTATATAGTAATATCATTATGTAATTACATAACTATCTATATTATAAACAAAAACTGTGCCAACTTTTAAAATATAGCTTTTAAAATGATTTTTGTGGGTAATAAAAGCAAAGTGAAGAATTTAATAGACATTTTGTGTAGAAATTATTAGACAAATGTAGAGAATTTAAGACGGCAAATGGGTTAAAAAAACCGATCTCATAAAGAAATCGGTTTGATATAATTATATTTCTTCTGTTCCGTAAATAAATTTTCTGAGCTTTGGGCCGAAAAGATGCTCAGACCATTTAACAGCTCTTCCTACAAGTATTGCATGGATTATCGTGCCCTCTCTTATTCCGTTAAAGCCATGGAAGAATATGAGCGAAAGTGTTACTGATATACATACTATTATAATGTCGCAGGTGTTTTTTGCTCTCGGAAAATCTATATTGAATCTTATGGACACCGCTCTTGCAAGGCTTTCGGCAGGCAGAGCCATAAGTCTGGGTTCCATATATATTTTGATTGTTGCTCCGAGCAGAAGTGCACTTATGACTATGTATAAAAGCTGCATTGGGTATGTTGTGCATGGCGGAAGTATTCTGTTGACGAGAGCAACAGCAATGTTCACAAATACGCCGTATATTATTGATAAAATAACCTGTATGAAATTAATGATTTTGAAATCCTTTCCGAGAAGTATCCATTGTATGATTACGTACAGCGAAAAAACTATTGCCGTAACAAGACCGAGATTTGCGTTAAGAATAAGGCTTATTACATTCGGAAGAGAGGCATTCGGAGATATTCCAAGAGGTGTCATTTTGGAGATTGCTATGGCAACGGCAGTTCCGAATACACCGATTAAATAAATAATCAGTCGTTTTAATAGGTTATTTGGTTTTGTCAATTTTTGTGTCCTCCTGATGTTTTTTGCAAAATTAATATTACACAAAATTATATTACAGTCAAAAACTTATTGCAATGATAAGTTTGGTTTTTATGGAATTTACGGCATATATATGTTAAAATTACTCTAAACAATTAAATTTTTGAATTGCAAAGGAAGAAAAAAATGAAAACTGAACGTAATTTTTCTAAGGTATACATAACAGACAAAGCCGTAAGAGCATTAAAGGGCGGCCATCCATGGGTGTTTGCCGACGAAATAACCGCAATAGAAGGCGGCTATGAAAACGGAGAGCTTGTTGATGTGTTTTCGGCAAAAAACAGATATATGGGAACAGGCTTTATAAACGATAATTCAAAGATACGTGTAAGAGTTATTTCTAAAAATGCAAATGACAAATTTGATAAGGCCTTCTGGGAAAGAAGGGTAAAATATGCTCTTGATTACAGAAAAACGGTAATGGGTGATGATTTTAAATGCTGTCGTCTTATTTTCGGTGAGGCAGACCAGTTTCCGGGACTTACCGTTGACCGTTTCGGTGATGTAATCGTTACACAGTGCCTTTCGCTCGGAATAGATAAATTAAAGGATATTATATTTCCGGCCGTAATAAATGCTCTTCGTGATATGGGCGAAGAAATTAATGTCCTTTATGAACGCAATGATGTTAAGATACGTGAAAAGGAAGGCATGGAGGAATATAAAGCCTTTTATGAATATGACGGCTTAAAAACAGATACAGACGGAAAAACAATAATAACCGAAAACGGCATCAAATACAACGTGGATTATATAAACGGTCAGAAAACCGGATTTTTCCTTGACCAGAAATACAACAGACTTGCGGCTGCAAAAATAGCAAAGGGCAGAAGAGTTCTTGACTGCTTTACACATACGGGAGCCTTTGCGCTTAACTGCGCCTATGCCGGAGCAGAGCATGTAACGGCTGTCGATGTTTCAAAGGACGCAGTAATAATGACTGAAGCCAATGCTGTTTTAAACGGTCTTGAAGGACGAATGGATTTTAAATGTGATGATGTTTTTGAACTGCTTACGGAAATGGCTAAGGAAGGCAAATGCCCGTATGATTATATAATACTTGATCCTCCGGCATTTACGAAAAGCTCATCTACGGTTAAAAATGCCGAAAGAGGCTATAAGGAAATAAATATGAAGGCGATGAAGCTTCTTCCGAGAGGCGGATACCTTGCAACCTGCTCATGCTCGCACTTTATGAGAGATGACCTTTTCAGAAAAATGCTCCATTCTGCCGCCGCAGACGCAAATGTCGAGCTCAGACAGATAGAGGCAAGACAGCAGTCGCCAGATCACCCGATACTCTGGAATGTGCCGGAAACAGACTACTTGAAGTTTTATATTTTCCAGATAGTATAACAGTATTTTTTTAAAATAAGGGAGGAATAAATTATGGAATACGAAATCAAAGGCGGAGCTTTTCCTGTTGTTATATGTCATCTGAAAAAGGGCGAAAAAATGATAACAGAAAAAGGAGCAATGGTATGGATGAGCCCTTGTATGGAGATGGAAACTAAGGGTGGTGGCTTAGGCAAAATGTTTTCTAAAGCGTTTTCGGGTGAGCATATGTTTCAGAATATTTATACAGCAAAGGCAGATGGAATAATTGCCTTTGGCTCAAGCTTTCCGGGAAAAATTCTTCCTATAGAAATTAGTAACGGACATGAATTTATATTGCAGAAGAGTGCCTTTCTTGCGTCTGAAATCGGCGTTGAGCTTTCAACTCATTTCAATAAAAAGCTCGGAGCAGGGTTCTTCGGCGGCGAGGGCTTTATAATGCAGAAGGTTTCCGGAAACGGTTTTGTGTTTGCTGAGGTTGACGGAGAACTTATAGAATATAGTCTCGGAGCAGGTGAGCAGATGATTGTCGATACCGGTTATGTACTTGGCTTTGAAGGCTCGGTTAAGCTCGACATTCAGCAGATAAAAGGATTCAAAAATATAGCTCTCGGCGGCGAGGGACTGTTTAATACCGTTCTTACAGGCCCGGGCAAAATCTGGCTTCAGACAATGCCTATTTCTGCTGTTGCCGGAGCAGTTGCACCGTTTATACCTACCGGTGATTAATGGAGAATTCAGCATTGTAAATTAACAAGTTGGAATTTCATAAGGAGATTAAAATATGAAAATACAGCTTTATGGCATAGTCATTATTTTGTTAAGTATTCTGTTTTCAATGACATTTCATAATGTCGGATGGACTTATTTCATTGGTGATATTGGCTTTGAGTGGCAGCACTTGTTTATGATTACAGGAATTGTTGGTGCGGTGCTTGCACTTCTTCCGAGTAAGAAATGAGAAAATTACGGCTGTACCTTCCGATAGTTAAAGGAGGATTTAACCTTGCTAAGAGAGTACTATCGTATGATAATATATGTGGCACTTGTTGTTGAAATATTGGTTTATATATTGGGTAAAATAACAAAAGACGAAAAAACGGGAAATGCTCTCAAAAAAGCATTTAAGATTATCAGAATTGTTATGATAGTATTTATAGGAATAATGACACTAATAAAATAGATACATAAATGGCACCGGGAAAAACCGATGCCATTATTTTTACAGCTTTGTGTTATGTGCCGCCTCTACCAGTGCAATAAGGTTGTCCGAAGAAACGGAAAAGGGAATTGCACATTCCGGTGATATAAGCTTTATGCCGTTTTTTATATTTTCCTCAACGGCTCTTTTTACGTCCTGCGGTTCGCCCTGTGCGAGAAGGACAGGATTGTTTATACAGCCGGTTATCAGCATTCTGTTACCGACGGTTTTTACCGCTTCGGCAATATTGTTTTTGGAATCCATATGGAATATTTTAAAACCGGTGCCTGCTATATAGGGCAGTCTGTCGGCAACATTGCCGCAGGTGTGCAGTATTACCGGGCCGTATTTTTGCAGCTCCACTGCCGCTTTTTTATGAATCGGCATAATAAATTCTTTGTATATTTCCGCACTTACGAGATCCGACGTAACATGGTCAGCCCAGACGATTATATCTGCACCGGCGTTAAACTGTTCCTTTGCAAAGCTGATAGGTATTTCCGAAAGCATGGTTATGAAAGCCTTTGTCTTTTCCGGCTCAAGAATTGTATCAAGTACAAGATTTTCAACTCCGTACAGGTGGTATGCCAGTGACCACGGGCCGATTACCTTGCCGATAACCGGTACTTCGTTCTTGTACTTGTTTTTCAGCCTTGAGCAGACCTCAATCATTGACGAAAATTCTTTTCTTGACATATAGTTTTTCGGAATTTCATAATCCGATATATTGTTAATCGGCTTTTTTATGACCGATGGCATTTCATATATATTGCCCCAGTCAACCTCTGCACCGAGAGCAGATGCCTCAAGAAGTATGGAAAAGTAGGGAGAAACAGAATCAAAACCGAATACATCATGGCCGACGGAGGCAAGAGCCTCCATTTTTCTGACATCGGTATGAGCCTCCGGAAAAAATGCTCCGGAAAGCTTCATAGCCTCAACAGTTGCCACCGATGTCGGATTGATTGCCGGATAAACATCAAAATCCATGTTATTTATAGCTGCAAATACTCTTTCCTTTGGTGTCATTTCCGGTTTTTCCATACAAAATACCTGCCTTTTGATTTATTTTATAACTCTTTTGAATATATCGGCTGAAGGGTAGTAGCCGCTTTCTCCGAGATATTCTTCCATGCGGATTGTTTCGTTCCATTTTGCGGCTCTTTCGGAACGTGCAACCGAACCGACCTTAAGCTGTCCGGCATTTGTTGCCATTGAAAGATGAACGATTATTGCATCCTCGGTTTCGCCCGATCTTGCAGAGATAACGGGAAGATAACCGCTGTTTTTTGTAAGCTCGATGGCGTCCATTGTTTCTGTGATTGTTCCGATCTGGTTAAGCTTGATTAATACTGCATTGCAGGCACCCATTTCAACGCCTTTTTTGATTCTTTCAACATTGGTTGTGAAAAGGTCGTCGCCGATAAGCTGGATACGTTTACCGAGCTTCTGTGTAAGAAGAACAGAGCCTTCCCAGTCGGATTCGGCACAGCCGTCCTCTATTGAAATGATAGGATATTTGTCAACCCATTCGCAAAGAAGATCAACAAATTCTTCTCTTGTCATAACCTTATTTTCAAGACCGAATACATAGGTACCGTTTTCCTCATTATAAAACTCGCTTGACGCTATATCAAGAGCTATTGCAACGTCCTTCATAGGTTCATAGCCGGCACGTTTAATGCCTTCGGTCAAAAGCTCAAGACCTTCCTCGTTTGTTTTGAAGTCTGTCGGCCAGAAGCCGCCTTCGTCTGCGATTGCAAGAGGCTTGCCTTTTTCGGTAAATATTTTTTTGGTTGCGTTGTATACGTTTACAACCATTGCAAAGCCGTCTTCAAATGTTTTTGCACTCATGGGAATAACAAGGAAATCCTGAATATCTATTGAGCCTACCGCATGAGCACCGCCGCCGATAATCTGAATCATAGGAACGGGAACGGTCTTTGCGTTTGCACCGCCGAGATAACGGAAAAGAGGTACCTCCATAGCATTTGCGGCAGCATAGGCAACAGCCATTGAGCAGCCGAGTATTGCGTTTGCACCGAGCTTGCTCTTGTTCGGTGTGCCGTCAAGTGTAATCATCATGTTGTCAATGTACGGCTGATTAGATGTGTCAAGACCGATAAGCTTGGGAGCGATAATGTCGGTAATATTGGAAATTGCTTTTCTTACGCTTTTTCCGCCAAGAACATTCATATCGCCATCTCTTAATTCGAGAGCCTCGAATTTTCCCGTTGATGCACCGGAAGGAACAATACTTCTTCCGACTGCACCGCATTCAAGAGTTATTTCAACCTCAACGGTCGGGTTGGCTCTTGAGTCAAAAACCTGTCTTGCTTTTACACCTTTTATTCTTAAATCCTTCATTGTTATGTCCTCCTGTTATTTAATCATTTCTTTAATAAGGCTTATTACCGAATTGTAGTCGGTTATGTCGTTTTCTATCATCTTGTAAGCTGTCTTTCTGATTATCTCTTTGTCGGAATCCTCTTTTATGTATTCGGCAGGTGATTTTCCGTCAACTCTGGCGATAAAGAGCATTGCAAGAGTTTTTACAAAGCACTTCTCAAGCTCTGCCTTGTCCATAAATTCAACCTTGGAGAAGTATTCGTCAAGCATAAGCTTAAGCATATTTGTTGTTGTGTCTGCCCACTGTTTGTTCTTAACAGTCTTAAGCATGAAGTGGTTGGAGAAGAACGCCAAATCGAATGCAGGGTGTCCGTAATGGCCTACCTCAAAGTCGAGTATGTATATTTTTCGTCCGTCAACCATAATGTTCTTGGGGCTGTAATCTCCGTGAACAAGAGTTATGCCGTCGCCCATAAGAAATTCGTTTACACTGTCGGCAAAGGCTCTTAAATCCGGGTGTTTTCCTACGGTAAACTCAATGTAGGGTGATATTCTTAAATCATAGAAAAGGGCTTTATCACCGAATATTCTTTCAATTTCTGCGTTGTTTGCACATGTGTTATGTACCTTTGAAAGTGAGTCAATGGCTTTGTGAGCAACATCAAAATCGTATAATCCGCTAAGAAGATCGCTTTTCCACATTGTGCAGCTTTCGGGAGCGGCAGCACGACCGAAAATGTAGTTATCCTCGTCATAGAAATATACTTCGGGTACGTTTTCGGGAACTATCTCGTTATAAATGCGGTTTGCCTCTTTTTCGATATACATACGTTGGGGATCGCATAACCAAGTGTCCTTTGTTTTGAGCTGTGCGAGAGCCTGTTTAACAATAAGCTCTTTATCTCCGGCATATACGAAAGCAACTGTTCCCGATACACCGCCACCGCAGTAATTAAAGGAATAACCGTCTTTTTTGTTTATTACACCTTTTTCGAGTAAATAGTGTTCGAGTTGTTCTTTTACAGCAATATCAATCATTTTGTTTACCTCCTTTTTATTTCTCCGTTTATTTACAATACGAGTATATTTGATATTATGATTTATCACAATAAAATATAGCGTTGCAAAATGTATATTTTTATTAAAATGACATACTATAAAAGTGCAAAATGCATAATTTACATTACTTTAACAGTATGATATTATTTTGATAGATAAAATATAATGTTTTTGCTGATTATTATTATATAAAAAGTGCGTTTTGCACATTATTTCGGAGGACAATATGAAGGCTTTGAATGTTTCGTTCTTAAACACAATAATAGATAAATATTCCGACAGGGAGTGCATAATACATATTACCGATACGTCATCGAAAATAATCGCCTCATCCGATAAGGAGAGAATGGGCAGCATAAGCAGCACGGCATTGTATATAAACGATGTACAGCGTGCAACCTCGATAGCCAATCCTGATGCGGTAAAGGACAGTTACAGCTCCATATACGGAGCACCGCTCATTGTAAACGGCGAAACCTACGGAACGGTCATTGTTCACGGAAGTGCCGAGGTTTCCGCAAGCGTAGGCGAAATGATACGAAATTCCATTGAAACAATTATTGCCTATGATAACCACCGTTCGTCCAATGAAGGACAGAAGGATATGCTTTCCGACCTCGGAATAAAGCTTTTGAACGGAAGTATGAGTCTGGAAGAAATAAATTCGGTAATGTACAGACTGGACATGAATCCGGAGCTTTTGCGGTGCGTAATACTTATAAGAATGAATTATCATCAGAATAACTACTTTAATATAAAGCTTAACTTAGGCTATACGTCCGGCATAGAACGTCTTAAAAACAACCTTATGACCAGTCTTAGTGCAAATATGTATCTCAATTCGCAGGATATAGTCTGTATGTATGACTATAATACTGCGGTTATAATAAAATCCTTTATTCCTGTTGAGGATATGTCGAGAATTTATCTTTCGCTCGATAAAATATGCGAAAGCATAGCCGAAATATGCGATTCGTTTAATTCCTTCAGCTTTAAAATGGCCTGCGGAAGTCTTTATCCGGATATTATGAATGTGCAGAAAAGCTATAATGAGGCAGAGGATTTGATAAGGATAGGCATAAAATCCAAGAGAAACGAGCATTTTTATATGCCGGAAAATTTGCTTTTTGAAAGCGTATGCTACTATATGCACCCGCAGATTATAAACAGAATAATACTTTCCACCATATCCAAGCTCACAAAAAAAGACGGCACACTCTATAAGGATATAATAGATTGTGCCGAAGCATATGTAGACAGCTGTATGAATATAACCGAAACCGCCGAAAAGACATTCCTTCACAGAAACACGATAAATTCAAGGCTTGAAAAGCTTTATAACCTGACCGGCTTAAGACCGTCAAAAAATTTCGGCGACGCATTTATAATAAAGGAAACGGCGGTTTATATACGGCAGAATTTATATGAAAACGAATAATCGCAGCAGTTCTACGGCTATTGCTCCGCCGATGATGAGAACGGCACCGATTATTTTTGCGGTATTCATTGGCTCACCGAGTATCAGTGCGGACAAAATTACAGCCGAAAGAGGTTCAAGATAGCCGCAGGCGGTAACTGCCTGCACAGGTAATACTTACGGAAAATCATCCGTTGACAGACTGTGATAAGTTCCCTGTCAGAGAGCTTTGCAATTATCCGTTTATGCCGTTGGAGAAGGGTACAAAGGCAGAAATATCGGAAATCTGGAATATATTGATTACCGCTATGCAGATCAAATACAGATGTTATTTATTTGCCTTATTCAGAGTACAAATTTTGGCTGTTTTGGTATGATGAACGAATCTTTAGCATAAATCAACAAAATCAGTTCAAATAAATTGTATAATTTGTTTATTGGGGCTATTGGCGAAAAATAAATGTAATGGTACAATAATGGTGGATTCTTTGTAACTGACGGAGGCATGGATTTACCATGGGGGAGCAAAGAACATAATGTAATTGTCGACCGTCTGGGCAGCCTTCTTTATAAATAATAGGGATAGGTATGCCCTTTTTTATTTGCTGAATTAGAATAATATTTACGGAGGTCAAATTAATGAAAAAAGTAGCTATTATTATGGGAAGCGACAGTGATTTACCTGTAGTAAGCAAGGCATTTGATGTGCTTAAGACATATGGTGTACCTTTTGAGGTGCATGTTTTTTCTGCACACAGAACACCTGCGGAAGCAAAGGAATTTACTGAAAACGCAGAGGCAAACGGCTTTGGTGTAATCATTGCGGCAGCAGGAATGGCAGCACATCTTGCGGGCGCTATTGCGGCAAACACAGTTCTGCCTGTAATCGGCATACCTGTTAAAAACGATACTTTAAGCGGCATGGATGCACTTCTTTCAACTGTTCAGATGCCTACGGGAATACCTGTGGCTACGGTTGCAATCAACGGCGCAGGAAATGCCGCTTTGTTGTCTGTACAGATACTTGCACTCACAGATAAAGAGCTCAGTGATAAGCTTAAAGAGGACAGAGCAAAAAACAGAGAAAAAATTCTTGCTAAAAATGCCGATGTAACGGCAAAATACAGCAGCTTATAATTAAGTATCCAATAAATTTATTATTTTATAGAGGAGATATAGCAATGGAAAAGAGAGAACAGCTTTACGAAGGAAAGGCAAAAAAGGTATTTAAAACTGACGATGAAAATCTTTACATCGTGTCATACAAGGACGATGCAACAGCTTTCAACGGAGAGAAAAAAGGCACAATCGTCGGCAAAGGTTCAATCAACAACAGAATGACAAATATGCTTATGCAGGTACTTGAGAAAAAAGGTGTTCCCACACATTTCGTTGAGGAGCTTAACGACAGAGAAACCGTTGTAAAGAAGGTTTCAATAGTTCCTCTTGAAGTAATTATCAGAAACATTTCGGCAGGCTCATTCGCAAAACGCTTCGGTGTTGAGGAAGGAATCGTTTTTGACGAGCCTACAATCGAATTTTCATATAAAAATGATGAGCTTGGCGATCCCCTTATGAATGCTTACCATGCAATCGCCCTTAAGCTTGCAACAAGAGAAGAAATCGAAACAATCAAAAAAATGGCATTCACAGTAAATGACACACTTAAGGAATATTTCCTTCATCTTAATATCAAGCTTGTTGACTTCAAGATTGAATTCGGCAGACTTGCTGACGGCACAATCGTTCTTGCAGACGAAATTTCACCCGATACATGCCGTCTTTGGGACAAGGATACAAACGAAAAGCTTGACAAGGACCGTTTCAGAAGAGATCTTGGCGGTACAGAGGAAGCTTATCAGGAAGTAATGCGTCGTTTAATGGGGGAATAATTTAATGAGCTCTTTAAGAGAAGAATGCGGTGTTTTTGGCGTATTTGCCGAAGAAACCTGTGATGTTGCGGCTGATGTATATTACGGACTTTTTGCACTTCAGCACAGAGGTCAGGAAAGCTGCGGTATTGTTGTAAATGATGACGGACTTTTCAATTTCCATAAGGATGTCGGACTTGTAAACGATGTGTTTACTCCCGAAATTATGGCATCACTCGGAGAAGGAAACATGGCTGTCGGTCATGTACGTTACGGAACAACAGGAAACAACGACAGAGCAAATGCACAGCCTATCGTTGTAAACCATATCAAGGGCCGTATGGCACTTGCACATAACGGAAATCTTGTCAATTCACTTGAGCTTCGTGAGGAGCTTGAGATGAACGGCTCTATTTTCCATACAACAAGCGATACAGAGGTTATTTCATATATAATCACAAGAGAACGGATAAAATGCTCTTCTATAGAAGAGGCCGTTAATAACGCAATGTACAAAATAAAGGGTGCATATTCACTTGTTATCATGTCACCTTCAAAGCTTATTGCGGCAAGAGATGAATATGGCTTCAGACCTCTCTGCTACGGTAAGACAGACGACGGAAAATATATCGTCGCAAGCGAAAGCTGTGCGCTTGATGCAGTCGGTGCAACACTTATCCGTGACCTTAAGCCCGGTGAAATCGTTGTGTTCGACAAGGACGGCGTCCGCACAATAGAGGATCACTGTGGCAAAAAGGATCCTAAGATGTGCGTATTCGAGTATATTTATTTCGCTCGTCCGGACTCAATAATAGACGGACATTCGGTACATAATGCAAGACTCCGTGCTGGTTCTTTCCTTGCGCTTGAGCACCCCGTACAGGCCGATATTGTTATCGGTGTTCCCGACAGCGGTATTGATGCGGCAATCGGATATTCAAGACAGTCCGGCATTCCTTACGGAGTAGGCTTTATCAAAAACAAATATATCGGAAGAACATTCATTTCGGCAGGACAGAAATCCAGAGAAAATAAGGTTAAGATTAAGCTTAATCCCATTGCCGAAACAATAAAGGGCAAACGTGTCGTTCTTATCGACGATTCAATCGTTAGAGGAACAACAAGCAAGCGTATTGTCCAGCTTGTAAGAAACGCAGGAGCAACAGAGGTACATATGCGTGTATCCGCACCTCCGTTCACAAATCCCTGCTATTACGGAACAGACATTGATTCAAGAGAAAATCTCATCGCCTGTCATCATACGGTCGAGGAGATTGCGGAAATAATCGGCGTTGATTCTCTCGGCTATCTCAATACGGAATATGTAAATCTCCTTGCAGGCGGAAGCCATTGCGGCGGATATTGTGCAGCCTGCTTTGACGGAAATTATCCGACAGAGATACCTCAGACAGCATCAAAGAGCAGATTTGAACAGAAAATATCGGAAGGAAAGAAGGCGAAGTAATGAAAAGTATGAGCGAAAGCTATAAAGCGGCAGGCGTAGATATTACTGCCGGATATAAAGCAGTTGAACTTATGAAACAGCATATTGCAAAAACAATGACAGCCGGAGCATTATCGGACATCGGCGGCTTCGGTGGACTTTTTGAGCTTGACATTACAGGCATGGAAAGACCTGTTCTTGTAAGCGGTACAGACGGAGTTGGAACAAAGCTTAAGCTTGCATTTATCATGGATAAGCACGACACAATCGGTATCGACTGCGTTGCCATGTGCGTAAACGACATTATCTGCTGCGGTGCAAAGCCTCTTTTCTTCCTTGACTATATTGCGTGCGGCAAAAACGTACCGGAAAAGATTGCGGAAATCGTTAAGGGCGTTGCGGAAGGCTGTGTTCAGTCCGGAGCGGCTCTTATCGGCGGAGAAACAGCGGAGATGCCCGGTTTCTACGGAATTGACGAATATGACCTTGCCGGATTTTCGGTAGGCGTTGTTGACAGAAAAAAAGTATTTGACAATACACAGATTAAAGAAGGCGACGTTATAATCGGCCTTGCATCAAGCGGAGTTCATTCAAACGGCTTTTCTCTCGTAAGAAAGGTATTTGATATTGAAAACAGCGATATTAAAAAGCCTGTTGCAGAGCTTGGCGGAAAATCACTCGGCGAAGCTCTTCTTGAGCCTACAAAGATATATGTTAAGCCTGTTCTCAATCTCAGCGAAAAGGTAACAATAAAGGCTGTTTCGCATATAACAGGCGGCGGCTTTTACGAAAACATTCCCAGAAGTATTCCTAAGGGATATTCTGCACAGATTGATAAATCGGCACTCAAGATATTACCTATATTCGACCTTATCGCAAAGACAGGCAATATTCCTGAAAGAGATATGTTCAATACATTCAATATGGGCGTCGGCATGAGCATTGTCGTAAACAGCGAAGATGCCGAAACAGCACTTGCATCACTTAAGGCTGACGGTGAGGACGCTTATGTTATCGGAAAAATAGTTAAGTCTGACGAAGGCGTTATTATTGCCTGAGGAGGTCGGCATGAAAAAGACTAAAATTGCGGTATTTGTTTCCGGTGGCGGCACAAATCTTCAGGCACTTATCGATTCGGAAAAAATCGGTGCGCTTGCCCATGGAGAGATTGTTCTCGTTGTTTCCGACAAGGCAGATGCCTATGCACTGACAAGGGCTAAAGACAACGGAATAAAAACAGCGGTAGTTGTAAAAAAAGAGCTTGGCTCACAGCAGGCGTTTGAAGAAAGGTTACAGCAGATACTTGAAGAAAACGGCATTGAAATGATTGTTCTTGCCGGCTTTATGTGTATACTCTCTGCCGACTTTACTTCAAAATGGCCTAAAAGAATAATAAACATACATCCGTCACTCATTCCTTCGTTCTGCGGAAAGGGCTGTTACGGACTTCATGTTCACGAAAAGGCTCTTGCCTACGGAGTTAAGGTTACCGGAGCAACGGTACATTTTGTAAACGAAATACCCGATGGCGGAGAAATTATATTCCAGAAGCCTGTGGCTGTTCTGGACGGAGATACGCCGGAGGTTCTTCAGAAGCGTGTTATGGAAGAGGCGGAATGGATTATTCTTCCCAAAGCATGCGAAAAGGTTGCAAGTGAAATAGCTGAAAAAGGAGATAACTATGGACGTTTATAAAATAGATGATATTGGTGAGCTTTTAAAGAACAATGCTTATGCCGGAAGAGGTATCATAATCGGAAAAACTCCCGACGGCAAAAAGGCTGTTACTGCTTATTTCATAATGGGCAGAAGCGAAAACAGTCGTAACCGTATTTTTAAAGAAGAAGGCGAAAATGTAACAATCTATCCCTTTGATGAATCAAAGGTTGAAGATCCGAGCCTTATAATATATTCACCGATCAAGAAAATCGAAAATAAGCTCATTGTTACAAACGGCGACCAGACAGACACAATTTATGACTTTATAAAGAAAGGCGAATGCTTCAGAGAGGCACTCAAGACAAGAGAGTTTGAGCCGGATAAACCTAATTATACACCGAGAATAAGCGGAATTATGAATTTTAAGGACAATGATTTTGATTATTCAATGAGCATACTTAAGTCACTTGATAAGGACGGAAGTGCCTGCGGACGTTATTTCTATGATTATGAGGCTGTAAACGGACTCGGACATTTTATCCATACCTATGTATGCGACGGCAATCCGCTGCCTACATTCACAGGTGAGCCCGAAAGAGTTGCCATTGAAAACGACATTGATGCTTTTGCGGATAAAATATGGACAAATCTCAATGAAAACAACAAAATTTCTCTTTATGTACGTTATATAAATATTGCTGACGGAACAGTTGAAAACAGAATGTTTAATAAAAATGCCTGATTTATGATGTGATATACCGAAGGGAGAAAAGACCTTAGAAGGGAGTAAAGACTAAATGAAAGAATTTGAACTTAAGTACGGCTGTAATCCCAACCAGAAGCCTGCAAAAATATATATGAAGGACGGTTCAGACCTTCCTATCGAAATTCTTAACGGAAGACCGGGTTATATAAATTTCCTTGATGCCTTCAACAGCTGGCAGCTTGTTAAGGAAATAAAGGCAGCTCTTAATATGCCTGCTGCTGCGTCATTCAAGCATGTAAGCCCTACATCGGCCGCTGTCGGAATCAAGCTTTCCGATAATCTCAAAAAAGCCTGCTTTGTTGACGATATAGAAGGTCTTGATGAGTCACCGCTTGCCTGTGCTTATGCAAGAGCAAGAGGAACAGACAGAATGAGCTCTTTCGGCGATTTCATCGCATTAAGCGATGTCTGTGACAAAACAACTGCAATGATTATCAAGAGAGAGGTTTCCGACGGTATCATCGCTCCCGGTTATACTGATGAGGCTCTTGAAATACTTAAGAGCAAAAGAAAAGGCTCATATAACATAATCAAGATTGATGAAAATTATGTTCCCGAAGAAACAGAGCTTAAGCAGGTATTCGGAATTACATTTGCTCAGAGAAGAAACAACTTTAAAATTGATGCAGATCTTCTTAATAATATTGTTACAGAAAACAAAACTCTTACAGAAGAGGCAAAGCGTGACCTTATTATCGCACTCATAACCCTTAAGTACACACAGTCAAATTCAGTATGCTATGCCGAGGACGGACAGGCAATCGGTGTAGGTGCAGGCCAGCAGTCAAGAATCCACTGTACAAGACTTGCCGGAAACAAGGCAGATATCTGGCATTTAAGACAGTGCGACAAGGTTCTTAATCTTCCTTTCAAGGACAGTGTAGGCAGACCGGACAGAGATAACGCAATCGACCAGTATATTTCAGAAGAGGATAACGACGAGCTTCTCGAAAACTGGGAGGACTTCTTCACAGTTAAGCCCGAAAAGCTCACTCTTGCAGAGAAAAAAGCTTATCTTGCATCACTTCACGGAGTTGCTCTTGCATCAGACGCATTCTTCCCGTTCAGCGATAATATCGAAAGAGCAAGAAAGAGCGGCGTTGATTACATTGCAGAGCCTGGCGGTTCAGTAAGAGATGATATTGTAATCGACTGCTGTAACAAATATAATATTGCTATGGCATTTACAGGCATGAGATTGTTCCACCATTAATTAACAGGAGGTTATGACCGTGAAAATAATGGTAGTTGGCGGCGGCGGACGTGAGCACGCCATAATCAAAAAGCTTAAGGAAAACAAAACAGTTGAAAAAATTTACGCTCTTCCCGGAAACGGCGGAATTGCCGCTGACGCAGAGTGTGTCAATATAGGTGCAAAGGATATTAAAGCAATTACGGAATTTGCGGTTGAAAACAAAATAGACTATGCAGTTGTTGCTCCCGATGATCCGCTTGTGCTCGGTGCGGTTGATTCGCTTGAGGCGGCAGGCATTCCCTGTTTCGGCCCTAAGGCAAACGCCGCTATAATCGAAGGAAGCAAGATTTTCTCAAAAAATCTTATGAAGAAATACGGTATTCCGACAGCGGCATATGAGGTTTTTGACAACAAGGAAGATGCTCTCAAATATCTTGAAGGCTGTGACTATCCGACAGTTATAAAGGCCGACGGTCTTGCGCTCGGCAAAGGTGTTATAATCGCACAGACAAAGCAGGAGGCTGTTGACGCTGTTCACTCCATGATGGAGGACAAGGTTTTCGGCGAAAGCGGCTCAAGAATAGTTGTTGAGGAATTCCTTACAGGCCCTGAGGTTTCCGTTCTTTCATTTACAGACGGAAATGTCGTTAAGCCTATGGTTTCGTCAATGGACCACAAGAGAGCACTTGATAATGATGAAGGTCTTAACACAGGCGGAATGGGTACTGTTGCACCAAATCCTTATTACACAGCCGATGTTGCAAAGGAATGTATGGAAAAAATATTCCTTCCTACAATCAACGCAATGAAGGCAGAAGGCAGAGAGTTCAGAGGCTGTCTTTATTTCGGACTTATGATTACGGAAAAAGGCCCTAAGGTAATCGAATATAACTGCCGTTTCGGCGATCCCGAAACACAGGTTGTTCTTCCTTTGCTCGAAAGCGACCTTCTTACTGTTATGCAGGCAGTTACGAACGGAACTCTTGCGGACACAGAGGTTAAATTCAGCAATGATTCGGCATGCTGTGTAATTCTTGCATCAAAGGGCTATCCCGTTAAATACGAAAGCGGCTTTGAAATAGTTCTTCCCGAAACAGACGACGGCATTATTTATGTTGCCGGAGCAAAGAAGGACGGAGATAAGCTTCTTTCCGCAGGAGGCCGTGTGCTTGGCGTTACCGCAACAGCTCCTACACTTAAGGAGGCAGTTGACAAGGCATATGCACTCACAGCAAAGGTAAAATTTGATAACGGCTTCTGCCGTAAGGACATAGGCAGACGTGCTCTTATGAGAAAGTGAGGAACACCTATGGTATACAGAGTTTATGTTGAAAAGAAAAAAGAGCTTGCCAATGAGGCTAAGTCGCTTTTTAATGATATAAAAACATTTCTCGGCATTGACGGTATTACTGATGTAAGACTTGTGAACTGCTATGATGCCGAAAATATAGATGAAGAGCTTTTTAATTACTGCAAAAAAACAGTATTTTCAGAGCCACAGCTTGATATTGCAACGGAAAGCGTTGATTTTGGAAATGCCGTTGTGTTTGCTGTTGAATATCTTCCCGGACAGTTTGACCAGAGAGCCGATTCTGCCGCACAGTGTATCCAGCTTATTTCACAGCAGGACAGACCTCTTATCAGAACAATGAAGGTCTATGCACTTTACGGAAATCTTTCCGCAGAGGATATTGAAAAGATTAAAAAATATGTTATCAACCCGGTTGAGGCAAGAGAGGCAGTTCTCGAAAAGCCCGAAACACTTAAGGTTGAATACGATATTCCGACAGAGGTTGCCGTTCTTGACGGCTTTAACGACCTCGACAGAAAAGGTCTTGAGGACTTTATTGCCGAAAAAGGTCTTGCAATGGATATTGACGACATTGCCTTTGTACAGGAATATTTCAGAAACGAAAAAAGAAATCCTACAATTACCGAAATAAAGGTAATTGATACATACTGGTCGGATCACTGCCGACATACAACCTTCCTCACAATTATTGATGATGTTAAGTTTGAGGACAGTCTTGTTCAGAAAACATACGAGGAGTATATTGCCGACAGAAAGGCACTCGGCATTACAAAGCCTGTTACTCTTATGAATATCGGTACACTTGCCGTTAAGGTTCTTTCTGCACAGGGACTTCTCGATAAGCTTGATAAATCAGAGGAAATCAATGCCTGCTCAATTAAAATGGACGTAAACGTAAACGGCGAAAAAGAAAAATGGCTGCTTATGTTCAAGAACGAAACCCATAACCACCCTACGGAAATAGAGCCTTTCGGTGGTGCGGCAACCTGTATCGGCGGTGCTATACGAGATCCGCTTTCAGGACGTTCATATGTATATGGAGCAATGCGACTTACAGGTGCGGGAAATCCTCTTAAGCCCGTAAGCGAAACAATAGAAGGAAAGCTTCCTCAGCGTAAAATAGTGACAACTGCGGCAAATGGATATTCCTCATACGGAAACCAGATCGGTCTTGCAACAGGCATTGTAGACGAAATATATCACGAAGGCTATGTTGCAAAGCGTATGGAGGTAGGCGCTGTTATTGCGGCTGCACCGGAAAAGAATGTTCGTAGAGAAAGACCTGTTGACAGCGATATTGTTATTCTTCTCGGCGGAAGAACAGGCCGTGACGGCTGTGGCGGTGCAACAGGCTCATCAAAGAGTCATAACCTTAAATCACTTGAAAACTGTGGAGCTGAGGTTCAGAAGGGTAATGCACCCGAAGAAAGAAAGCTTCAGCGACTTTTCAGAAATCCCGAGGCCGCACAGCTTATCAAACGCTGCAACGACTTTGGTGCAGGCGGTGTGTCGGTTGCAATCGGCGAGCTTGCGGACGGTCTTGAAATAAACCTCAATGCTGTTCTCAAAAAATATGACGGTCTTGACGGAACTGAGCTTGCAATAAGCGAATCACAGGAAAGAATGGCTGTTGTTGTAGCTAAAGAAGATGTCGAAAAATTTATGAAGCTTGCCGAAGGTGAAAACCTTGAGGCGTCTGTTGTTGCAGAGGTTAAGGAGTATCCTCACCTTATTCTTAAATGGAACGGCAAAAACATAGTTGATATTTCAAGAGAATTTCTTGATTCCAACGGTGCAGAAAAGCATATTACAGCTGTAAATACAGCAAGTGCCGATTGGGAAAAGGACACAACAGGTTCATTTACCGAATTATATAAAAATGTTGCAGGAAACCTCAATGTCTGCTCAAAGCGCGGACTTTCCGAGAGATTCGATTCAACAATCGGTGCAGGTGGTGTTATGATGCCTTTCGGCGGAAAATATCAGCTTACACCTGTACAAGCTATGGTTCAGAAGGTTCCTGTTGAGCATGGCGACACAACAACCTGTTCACTTATGAGCTGGGGCTTTAATCCGTTTATTTCGGACAGAAGTCCTTATCATGGAGCATATATTGCTGTTGTTGAGTCTGCGGCAAAGCTTGTTGCCTCCGGTGCGGAATTTAAAGATGTATATTTAAGCTTCCAGGAATATTTCCAGAAGCTCGGCAATGATCCCGAGCGCTGGGGCAAACCGCTTTCATCGCTTCTCGGTGCATATAAGGCACAAAAGGATCTCGGAATTGCGGCTATCGGCGGTAAGGACTCCATGAGCGGCACATTTGAACATATTCATGTTCCGCCTACACTTATTTCTTTTGCGGTAACAACGGCAGAACTCGGTGATATTATTTCTCCGGAATTCAAAAAGGCCGGACACAGCGTAATGCTTGTGCGTCCCGAATATGATGACAACGGACTTCCTAATGCGGAATCACTTAAGAGCGTATTCGCTGATGTTACAAAGCTTATGAGAGAAGGCAAGGTATGTTCTGCTTATGCTATTGGCTTTGGCGGTATTGCTGAAGCTGTTTATAAAATGGCTATCGGAAATGGCTTTGGCTTTAAATATGAAGATGAACTTTCTAAACACCGTATATTCGAATATAACTACGGTAGCTTTGTTCTTGAAATGACAGACGATACCGCTATCGGCAAAAAGCTCGGTACTGTTACGGAAAAACAGACAATCGAATATAAAGAGCACTGCATAACAATGGAAGAGCTTTCCGATATATATGAAAACAAGCTTGAGAGTGTATACAGCTGTAACATTCCTTCTGAAAACAAGGATATACCTAAGTTTGAATATACGGCAAAAACATATCCAAAACCGGCAATTAAGCTTGCTAAGCCTAAGGTGCTTATACCGGTATTTCCGGGAACAAACTGCGAATATGATTCTGCAAAGGCTGTTGAGGCTGCCGGAGCAGAGGCGGAAATATTCATAATAAACAACCTTTCGGCCCATACTGTTGCCGAGTCGGTCAAGAATTTTGCGGCAAAAGCCGATAAGTCACAGATTATATTCATTCCCGGCGGTTTCTCCGGTGGTGACGAGCCCGACGGTTCAGGCAAGTTTATAACAGCATTCTTCAGAAACGAGGCTGTCAAGAACTCAGTAACAAGACTTCTTGAAGATCGTGACGGTCTTATGTGCGGCATCTGCAACGGTTTCCAGGCACTTATCAAGCTCGGCCTTGTTCCTTTCGGAAAGATAATCGACACAGACGAAAGCTGCCCGACACTTACTTTTAACACAATCGGCAGACATCAGTCCAAGCTTGTAAGAACAAGAATTGCGTCCAATAAGTCACCTTGGCTTATGAATACAAGCGTAAACGATATCTACACTGTGCCTATTTCACATGGCGAAGGACGTTTCCTTGCTTCTGATGAGGTAATAAAACAGCTTGCCGAAAACGGACAGATTGCAACACAGTATGTTGACTTAAGCGGAAATCCGACAGACGATATACATTTCAATCCGAACAACTCCGCAATGGCAATAGAAGGAATTACATCGCCGGACGGAAGGGTAATCGGAAAAATGGGACATTCGGAAAGATGGAACAACGGTCTTTATAAGAATGTTGACGGAAATTACGATATTAAGATGTTTAAATCTGCGGTAGAATATTATAAATAATAAAACATGATTTATGAGCATGGTTCATTTGAACCATGCTTATTTTTATATCAAAAATAAATAATACTAATAATATATCTTTATATAACAAATTATGTTATAAAATAAATTTCATCAATTTCTGAAAAATATTTGATTTTTATTACATTTATGCCTTTTATTTACTTGACTGCAATGCTCCTGTATGGTATAAAAATTAAGTAAAAAGGACCGTAAAAATTTAAAAACTTGTTTGAACCAAACTGCATATAAGCCTATCGCCGCAGGCTGAATATGGCAGTATTCCGAAATTTTATCGGAAAAGTTTTTAAATGTCCGATTAGCACAGTTGTGCCGATTTCGCACATAATTCAATTATTACGCTGAATTTATCCTGAATTTCGTCAAATTTGTGCATTAGGTGTGTTAAACGGATGGTCATATATCGGTTCAGTCTAAAGGTTGTTAGTAAATTCTAACTATTTTTTATAAATCATAAGTTAGTTTTAACTAATATTTAGACGAAACGTACAAAAAATAAGAGGAGGCTTTAGTTTGAAAAATGTATTAAAAAGAATTGGTGCTCTCATAATGACAGCTATTATGATTGTATCAACAAATGTAGCATTTGTATTTGCAGCAAATGCAGAACCGCCGGAAATAACAGAGTGTGGTCCTTACGTCAGTGGAGATTTTGACATTAAGTTTGGCAATGGATATGACAGCTATCTTAATGCAATTACAGGTGTTAGTGTCGGAGGCGTAGATTACGAAAAGACAACACTTGCATTTGATATTTCAGGAGCATCAAAATACTATATTCGTGATAACAATATACTTATCGGCGAAGGCGGCACATTCGATGAAGAAGGCAAAGCAGAATGTACTATTACAGCTGATGGGTACAAAGATTTAGTTCTTGAGCTTGACAAAACAAAACACACAGCAACAGTTAAAAATTCATCAACAGAGCCGGAGGAGCATGAACACACAGGCGGTACAGCTACTTGCCTTAAAAAGGCAGTCTGCGATATCTGCGGTCAAGAATACGGCGATTTTGGACCTCATAACTATGTAGACGGCGTATGCACAGTTTGCGGTGCAAAGGATTCAAGTAAAAAGCTCGCACCACCCGTATTAACAGATTGCAGAGCTAATTTTGGCTGGGACTTTAAAATGACTTTTGGTGATGGCTCGGATGATTATTTAAAAGCAATAACAGGTGTTACAGTAAACGGTGATGCTTATACTGTAAAGGATTCTTCATATGGCGTATATGGAAATACTTGCTATTATGTCGATTCAAGCTATCTTCTGATTGGCGAAGGCGGTACATTTGATGAAGAAGGCAAAGCTGAATGTATCATTACAGCAGACGGCTACAAAGATTTAGTTCTTGAGCTTAACAAAAACAATAATAGTGCAACAGTTAAAGATTCATCAACAGAGCCGGAAGAGCATGAACACACAGGCGGCACAGCTACTTGTGAAAAGAAGGCAGTCTGCTCAATTTGTGGCAAAGAATACGGTGATTACGGCGATCACGATTATGTAAACGGCGTATGCACAGTTTGTGGTGCAAAAGATCCCAATGCTGCAAAGCAAACAGCACCGGAAATCAGCAGCTGCGAATCAGATTTCGGCTATGACTTTGTTATTAAATTCGTTGACGGTACGGATTATTTAGCAGCTATAAACGGTGTTACAGTTGACGGTAAAACATATACAAAAGCATCTTATTCATTTGGCGTAAGCGGTAATCTTGCATATTATATCCGTAGCGGTGAATATATAACAATCGGTGAAGCCGGAATCGGTGACACAGGCAAAGCTGAATGTATCATTACAGCAGACGGCTACAAGGACTTAGTTCTTGAGCTTGACAAGAATGCTCACACAGCAACAATAAAGGGTTCATCAACAGAGCCGGAAGAGCATGAACACACAGGCGGCACAGCTACTTGCCTCAAAAAGGCAGTCTGCACTATCTGCGGTCAAGAATACGGCGATTTTGGACCTCATAATTATGTAGACGGCGTTTGCTCTGTATGTGGTGAAAAAGATCCCGATTACGGAAAAGTTACACCCGAATTCAGTGTTGATGGCAATTCAGGATACTCATATATTATTATCGGAACAACAACTAACGGCTACGTAAACGGTGTTACAGGAATCAGTGTAAACGGAACAGCATTCACAAGACAGACTTTCCAGATGGCACTTAACGGAAATCAGTATTATCTTGAAAATGATACAGATAAAATCTATTTTGCAAACACAGGCGTATTAAAATCAGGAGATGTTATTGAAATAACAAATCCCGATTACAGCACAGTTAAGCTTAAAGTTAGCATTGCTTTCGGAAAGCTCACTGTTGAACCCGTTGACGGAAGCGAAAATCCCGGAGATAACTATGAACTTCATGTTCGCCTTGTAGGAAGCTTTGAATCGGCTCTTGTAAACCAGAAGGGCTATGATGCAATATCAAGTGCATCAACAAATGTAACACAGAACAAAAACAGCAACGCATCAGTTGAGGCTACTATTCTTCCGAAAGGACAGTTACCCGTTGAAAGCGATTGGAAGCTTTTAAGCGAAAGTGGAATAACAATCAATTCAAAACAGTCTAAAGTAAACTTAGACAGCTCATGCGGTATGGTAGGCGTATATTCTGTACATGACGGTTCGGTAACTCTTGCCGGAACACCTTCAAATGCAGGTACATACGAAATATCGGTAACAATTACAGATGACCAGGGACGTACAGCAACAAGCAACACACTTACATTCAAGGTTTATACAGGAAATGAATATCTTGAGGATCAACTTGTGCTTGACAACTGCACAAAGACAGCTGACGGCAAATATATGTATGATATGGAGCCTTGGAAAATCATCAATTTCGACAGAGATGATAACACAGTAATAGTACCTAAGGACGTTAAGGCTTGGTATGGCTCACATACAAGCGGAACATACGGCGAGCTTGGCGATGCTGTTCCTTTCGGCGATGCAACAACACAGACACTTGTTATTCCTAACGGATGTAATCTTACACTCGTAAACATGGATATTCTCAGCAGTGTTAAAATTGTGGTTGAAAACGGCGGAAAGCTTATTCTTCGTGACTCAACAGCAGAAGGAATTATTGAAGTTCTTGACGGCGGTACATTCTCAATGAACTACAATGATTACGGCGGAGGAGAATTCCTTAACGGTGCATCAATCAACGGTCAGTTAATTTTACAGAACGGTGCAACAATCGAAAATGCACTTATCTATTCAAACACAAATAATATTGCCAACGGAAGTGAAGCAAGAAAGAATACAGAGCCAGTTGTTGTCGTAAACGGAAATGTTAAGCTTAAGGGTAATGTATATATCCGAGGCGATAATGCTCCCACAGGTACAGATCCCACAACAGATAAGAGCTACCCCGGACAGACAGGCCTTCTTGTAAACGGAACATTAACACTTGAGGACGGTTCGATTCTTGGTGTATTCGGCGGCGGTATGGACGCAACAACATCAGTCGGCGGTACAGCAATCAAGATGGATAACGGTACTATAACAGGCAATGGAAAGCTTATCGCAAGAGGTGCTGACGGTACATTTGATAACGGCGGAAATGCAGTAGAAGGAACAGGAACAATCAGCACAAATGAGGCTTATCTTGAAGGTGGTTGTGCTATGTATCCTAAGCAGGATTCAGATGGCGGTTCTGCCGCAACAGATACAATAACGATTTCAGACAGCACAAATACAAATCGAATTGACGGTAAAATCGTAAATAGCGAAACAGAAAAGCCTTCCGATACATATTGGAGAGGCACAAGCCAGCCTGATTTATCACTTTATCCGGTAGGTGAGAAAAAGATAACTCACGACATTACGCTTGTTAATGGTGTAGGCTATGATCTTACAGCAATAAACGGTTCATCTCTTATTGTAGATGATAAAGGAAGCTTCAGCTTTGAACTCAAAATAACAGACGGATATGCAAAATCCGATGACTTTGCTGTTAAGGTAAACAAGGTTGCGGTTGAGCTTACAGATAATAAATATACAATCACAAATATAACCGAAGACCAGACTGTAACAGTTGAAGGTATTGTAGAAGTATCCGTACCTACATATAAGGTTGAATTTAAAAACGGAGAAGGCTATACAATATTTTCACCAGGAAATGATCCCACTGAAGGAATCAAAGAAAACGGTTCATACACATTTGATGTAATAATCTCAGCCGGATATGAAAAGGGCGAAAATTTCGCTGTTAAGGTAAACGGTGAGATTGTTGAGCCCGACGGAGCTTATTATGTAATCAGCAATATTGCGGAAAACAAGACAATAACAGTTGAAGGCGTAGTAAAGACATCAGCGGAAATTGAAACAGTTGCGGCTCCCGTAATAACACCGGACGGCGGCAGCTTCAGAGGTTCAAAGAAGGTAAGTATTTCATGTGATACAAAAGATGCGCTTATTTACTACACGACAGACGGTTCAACACCCAATGGCAACAGCGATGTTTACACAGGTGAATTCACAATAACAAAATCATGCACAGTTAAGGCTATTGCAGTTAAAGAAGGCATGAACAGCAGTGATGTTGTATCGGCTAAATTCACAAAGAAAACATCAAGCTCAAGCGGTTCATCAAGCACAAGAGAAATAACATCAAAGCTTGGTGAAATCGAAAACGGAACAGTTGCAATCAGCAGTAAAACTGCATATTCCGGAGGCACAGTAACAGCAACACCTAAGGCTGACGAAGGATATGTTTTAAGCGAAATCAAGGTTGTTGACGCAAAAGGCAAGAAGGTTGACGTAACAGACAACGGTGACGGAACATATTCATATAAGGTTCCCACACTTACTCCTGCGGTTGTTACAGCAGAGTTTGAAAAGGAAAACACAGCTGATGACACAACAAAGACTGATGTAATTGTTCTTACAATAAACAGCGTGGTTGCCGATGTATTCGGAAAACAGGTTGTAAATGATGTTGCTCCCATTATCAGAAACGACAGAACAATGCTTCCCGCAAGATTTGTTGCCGAAGCACTCGGAGCAAGTGTTGAATGGAATGAGGCGGCACAGAAGGTTACTATAACAAAAGAAAATACGGTAATCGAAATTACTATCGGTTCAAATACTGCGATTGTAGACGGTATGGAAGTTCTTCTTGATTCTCCTGCATTTATCGAAAACAGCAGAACATATCTGCCTCTCAGATTTATTGCGGAAAATCTCGGTGCAGAGGTTGAATGGAATCAGGAATTACAGCAGATTTACATTACACCCGGTAAATAATAGCAAAATAATAAGAGGTATGGCTTTTGTCATACCTCTTCATTTATACATATTTTATTTTTCCTGAACTTCTTTTCCGCTTAAGTGCTCAATATCTATTTCATACATTTTCACGGCTTTTCCGGAAACAGCCATTTCATCATTAAATATGCTTTCGTCCGGATAGTATTTCATAGAAAGCTGTTTAAGCAGTGTAAATATAACATCTTGATTTTCAATTAAATGACATCTTCCGAAAACAACAGCACTCTGCATAAACGGAGCCCATGCTTCTTCTTTTATAATTTCATTGCTGTAAACTGTAAAGCACACCTTATCACATGCTTTTATTGAATCGGCTTTATGTCCGACGGCAGTTCCGTGAAAATATATCTTTTGGTTTTTTTTCATCATAAAAGTAGTTTATAGGAATTGCATAAGGGTAACCGTCATCTCCATTTACGGCAAGAACGCCTCTGCGTGAATTACGGAGAAGCTCCTTTGTTGCTTCGGTACTGAGTTCACTTTTCTTCTTTTTGATAGGTCTGAACATATATTCACCTCATTTTAAATAAGAAATATAAAACAAAACACCGAAAATTAAAAATTTGGGTGAAATACTAATATTAAATTACATAATTTCCGCCGTCGTCCGGTCTTATAAGGTCAGCTATTGTTACACCTTCAAAAAAGTCGTCAATAAGCTTATATAGCTTTGTCCACATGTCTATTGTTCGGCATTCCGCTGCTCTGGGACAGGTATTTACTTCGTTTTCAAGACAGGCAACAGGAGCAAGAGAACCTTCTGTTACTTTCAGGATTGACGCAACCGTATATTCTTCCGGTAAACGGTTAAGTCTGTAACCGCCGCCTTTTCCTCTCAAGGATTCAACAAGTCCTTTTTTGCTTAAAACTCCGACTATGCTTTCAAGATATTTTTCCGATATTTCCTGACGCTTTGCAATATCCGCAAGCGGTATATAATCTCTGGTGTTGTGCTCTGCAAGGTCTATCATAACCCTTAAAGCATAACGTCCTTTAGTTGATACCATCATTTCAATACACCTCCACTATAACCTATTATACTACAATGTTTATATTTTTTTCAATATAAAAAACATAGATATTACTCCGATATTAAAATTATGTAAAATAAATAATCTAAAATGCAAATTACGGAATAGCGTTATACGTATACTATTGTACCAGGTTTCGAAAATGAGTTTACGCTACGCTTGACAAAGAGTCGTTATTTTTTACGGACGGAACAGAAATTAAGGCTTATGGGAATAATGATTTTCCGAAAAATTATAATGATGTTTTTGCCGAGTTCAATGATTTGATAGAAATTTCTTATACTCCTCAATATATTGAATGAAATATACATGAAATAAATTTATAAAAATTTCATGCTTATGGGTGACATTCATATTATTTTGTGCTAAAATATGAGAAAATTACATAAAAGGGATGTGAAAGCCATGAGTTATTCAAAGAATTTATCAAACATTATATTTACCGCAGCAGTTATGGCATTTGCCCTTTCCGGCTGCGGAGGACAGCAAAACACTGAGTCCAAAGCCGAAACACAGGAGCAGTCCGAAACAGAACCGGTTATAAAAGCTGAATGGGAGGATCCTGCTGAGCAGTCGGCGATAGTATTTACTGCCGATGGAGATATAGTGGATTTTAAAACGCTCGAATTGACATTTGATAATGCCGACGACAGCGGAACGATGTTTTTCAAAACAAAAGATGCCGAAAACTACGGTGCAATGAAAGACGGCGAAGCAGTAACAGTCGGAATGGAAATGCTGGGCGATATACCAAACAACGGAATAGCTTATACATACGGCGATAATACAACAAAGTATTATTCGGTTGATATAAGCGGCAATGACGGCTCGGTTCTGCTGGCAGAATTTGCACCGCTGGCTGAAAACTAAATAATTGACAGTAACCTCTGTGATAAAATTTGCTTTAATTTGTTGCAGAGGTTTTTAATGTGTTAAGCGAATTTTTGTATACATATATTCAGTGATTGAAAAAATATTCGTTTTCGCTTTTTATGACCGCATTGGTCAATGTATATGAAAGTAGGTTGACATGATATATATGTTAGTATATACTAACTCATGTAAGTTAGTTATACCTAATAACGACTTATCTTCCGGATACCGAAGCAACGGTATTCAAAGTTAATAATACATAACAGGAGGAATTTTTAAAATGGACAAAGTAATTGTTGTTTACTGGTCACAGACAGGAAACACAGAAATGATGGCAAATGCTATCGGCGAAGGAGCAAAAGAGGCAGGTAAGGAAGCAGTTGTTGTAACACCTGATAAAGCTTCTCTTGATGATCTTAAAGCTGCTAAGGCTTTCGCACTCGGTTGCCCTGCAATGGGAGCAGAGGTTCTTGAGGAGGCTGAAATGGAGCCCTTCGTATGTGATGTAGAAAAATTCGTAGGCGGCAAAAGCATCGTTCTCTTCGGCTCATATGGCTGGGGCGACGGACAGTGGATGCGTGACTGGGTAGACAGAATGAGCGCAGCCGGTGCAAACATTCTCGGAAACGAAGGAATTATGGCACACGAAACACCCGATGAGGCTGTTCTTGACGAATGCAAAGCAGTTGGAAAACAGCTTGCATCACTCTGATATAGTTAGCAATATTATATGGGCAATATGCCCGATTTTTCCAAACTAAACCTAAAACCTTATAAACCTTATACCTGATGTAAACTCTCTCTAAGTATAAACCTCTCCTTATTAACCCCCAAGATTTTTTAAGGAGAGGTTTTTCGATTAATATATTTGCTTAAAGACTTGCTCCCAATGCACGTACATCAGCAAGCTTTGCGGCTTTTTCCATATCGCCTTTACCCATCATGCCGCCTATAGTGATAATTCCTTTGTCCTCCCATTTTAAGAAGGCTGTCATTGCCTTGTACTGTGTTATTGCGGCAGTAAACACACCGCCGTCTGCACCTGCGTCAAGAAGGAGTGCTGTTTTGTTGAAGTTGAAGCCGATTTTGCCATGTGCGTAAAGTCGGTCGATAACTGTCTTAAGCTGTGCAGTAATGTCGAACCAGTAGATTGGTGCGGCAAAAACAACCATGTCGGCAGTGTTAAGCTCGTCAAAAACAAGAGCCATATCGTCCTTCTGAACGCATACGCCGTCATGTGCAAAGCAATATTCACATGCCATGCAGCCTTTGATGTTCATGTGTGCAATGTCGAGAATTTTTACCTCATGGTTTTTGCTTTTTGCACCTTCGGCAAATGCCTCTGCCATTATTCTTGTGTTTCCGTTTTTACGTGGACTTCCGTTTAAAACTACGATTTTCATTTTTATTTTCCCCCTAAGTTTTTATTTTATATTTTAAACCTAAATCAGATATTTTTCAAATAATACGGATAGTTGATTATTGAGAATAAAAGTGTTTTTGGACAAAGCCATAAAACAGTTTATTTTAAAATCATACATATTGATATATAATTTATTACAGTTTGAAATTTTGTAAGGAGTGTAATACCGATGAAAATAGGCGTTGTTGATGTTGGCGGCGGAATGCGCGGAATATACGGAGCCGGAGTGTTTGACCGCTGTATAGATGATAAGGTTACATTTGATTACGGCATAGGCGTATCTGCCGGAAGTGCCAACATTTCTTCCTTTATGGCAGGTCAGCGTGGAAGAAATAAGGTGTTCTTCGGAGATTATTCCTTCCGAAAGGATTATATGAGCTTTCGCAATTTCATTAAAAAAGGCTCATATCTTGATGTTGAATATATATACGGAGCTTTGAGCAATGCAGACGGAGAATATCCTCTGGATTATGAAAAAATAATCGCAAATCCTATGGAATTCGTTATAGTTGCCTCTGAGGCTGTCAGCGGAAAAACAAAATATTTCCACAAATCCGATATTCACCAGGACGACTATGGTGTTTTCAAGGCATCTTCATCAATACCGGTTGTTTGTAAACCGTTTTATATAAACGGAACTGCATATTATGACGGTGCTCTCGGCGATCCCGTTCCGGTTCAAAAAGCTTTGGACGATGGCTGTGATAAGCTTGTTGTTGTTCTTACAAAGCCGAGAGATACAGTCCGTCAGCCGGAAAAGGATACGAAGCTTGCAAAGCTGCTCAAAAGAAAATATCCTAAGGCATCCTATAACATGGCTCATAGAGCGGAACGATATAATAAAGGTGTAGATCTTGCCAAAAAGCTTGAAAAGGAAGGAAATGCGATTATTGTCGCTCCCGACAGCATAGAAGGTATGAAAACGCTTACCACAAGCCATGAGGCATTTGATATGCTTTATAAAAAAGGTTATAATGACGGTGCTGTTATAAAATCCTTTGTCAGTGGAAATTAATTTCTTGAATTGTACAATGCTTACATATATAATATATGGTTGTGGCATAAGCTATTATTAAGGCTTATGCGGAGATGATTATGTGTACAATAAAAAGAATATACGGCTCGGAGTAAGCGTTGTATGTACATTGTGTACGGCACTTATTATCGGCGGAGTTATCCGCTCGGAAAAGGCACAGCAGACAAAACAGGCATTTTTTGAGCCTGAATATATGCAGATGTCCGAAAAAGCGTCGATTATTGCATCTATGCTCGAAAAGAATTACATAGAAAATTTTGACGATACGGAGCTTTCGGAAAAAATGTATGCGGCAATGACAGATGCCATGGACGATCCGTATACATGCTATCTCACAAAGGAGCAAATGACGGCATTCACCGATGATTCCTCCGGAAGGATGAGCGGAATTGGCGTTGTTATCGCCGAAGAGGACGGTCATTGTGTAATAAAAGAGGTGCTTGAAGGCTCTCCTGCGGAAAAAGCCGGCATAAAAGCCGGTGATATAATAACGGAAATAGACGGAACCGATGTATCGGGTATGCCTATAACCGAAATATCTGCAATGACAAAGGGCGTTGAAAACACAAATGTAAATATATCCGTTATGCGAGGAACAAAAAGGCTTGATTTTAATGTTGAACGGAAGAGCATTGAGCTTAAATATGTTACCGGAAAATGCGATGGCAATATCGGATATATAAAAATAACGGAATTTTCACAGGTTGCGGCAGAGCAGTTCAAAACAATGCTTGCCGACCTTGAAAAACAGAATATAAAAGGACTTATAATAGATTTGAGAAACAATCCCGGCGGAATAATTGATGTTGTTGCGGAAATTGCGGACACAATTCTTCCCGAAGGGCTTATTACATATACGGTTGATAAATACGGAAACCGAAGGGATATTCTGTCTGCCGAAGGTGAGCTGGATATGCCGGTTGCCGTTCTTGTAAACGGCGGCTCTGCGTCTGCCTCGGAGCTTCTGGCAGGTGCATTGCAGGACAGAAAAAAGGGTATTATAATAGGTACACAGACCTTCGGAAAAGGAATTGTACAGGGACTTTATTCTCTTAGCGACGGTTCAGGCTTAAAGATAACTATACAGAAATATTACACTCCCAACGGAGTCTGCATAAACGGAATAGGAATTACTCCGGATTATGTCATAGAAAATGACGGAAATGAAGATTTGCAGTATAATAAGGCTATGGAGCTTTTGAAAACAAAGGATTAAGGATTGATACTATGGTAGATATAGCATTACTGGGAACGGGCGGAATGATGCCCATGCCGGAAAGATTTCTTTCATCAATGATGATGAGATTAAACGGAAAATTAATATTGACTGACTGCGGCGAAGGTACACAGGTTTCGCTGAAAATGCTCGGCTGGGGCTTTAAGGCGATTGATGTTATCTGCTTTACGCATTACCATGCCGACCATATATCCGGTCTGCCGGGAATGCTCCTTGCCATAGGAAATTCGGGAAGAACCGAGCCTGTCAAGCTTATGGGCCCGACAGGACTAAAGCGTGTTGTTGACGGTTTAAGGCTTATATTTCCGGAGCTTCCTTTTAAGCTTGAGTATATCGAAATAGACGATTGCAGTAAAAAATATGAATTTGATGATATAATAATAAGCACCTGCGAAGGTGACCATAGAATAAAATGTCTCGGCTATCGTTTTGACATTCCGAGAAAGGGAAAGTTTTCGGTTGAGAAGGCACAGGCATTGGGACTTCCCGTTAAGGCATGGTCAATACTCCAAAAAGGCGGAGAATTTGAGATGGACGGAAAAATATACACCGGAGATATGGTGCTCGGTGAGCCGAGAAAAGGCATAAGCATCGCTTTTTCGACTGATACACGTCCTGTAAATGCACTTATTGACCTTGCAAAAAATACGGATCTTTTCATATGTGAAGGTATGTACGGCGATGATGAAAAACGCAGTAAAGCACTTGAATACCATCATATGCTGTTTTCGGAGGCGGCAAAGCTTGCCAGAGCGGCAGGAACAAAGGAGCTCTGGCTTACGCATCTCAGTCCGTCCATGTCCGAGCCTGAGCAGTATATAGACAATGCCAGAAAAATATTCGCAAATACGGTTGTCGGTCTGGACAGAATGACAAAGCGTATTGATTTTGAGGAGTAATTACGGAGGAAAGCAGAAATGAATGCAGAAATAAACGAAGGAGAAAAAAAGGATATATATATTCTTGCCATAGAAAGCTCATGCGATGAAACAGCGGCGTCGGTTGTTAAAAACGGCAGATATGTCCTTTCAAATATAATTTCGTCACAGATAGATTTGCATACGCTTTACGGCGGAGTTGTGCCGGAAATAGCGTCAAGAAAGCATATAGAAAATATAGATGCGGTTATAACCGAGGCAATGAAGGAGTCCGGAAAAACTTTTGACGATATAGACGCAATAGCCGTAACATATGGCCCCGGACTTGTCGGAGCACTTCTTGTAGGGCTTGCAGAGGCAAAGGCACTTGCTTACGCACTGGGAAAACCGCTTGTCGGCGTTCATCATATAGAAGGACATATTTCGGCAAACTATATACAGGACGTTAATTTTGAGCCGCCCTATATGGCACTTGTTGTTTCCGGCGGACATACAAACCTTGTATATGTTGAGGACTATGGAAAATACGAAATAATGGGAAAAACAAGGGACGATGCCGCAGGAGAGGCCTTTGACAAGGTAGCCAGAGTTATCGGCATGGGCTATCCCGGTGGTCCTAAGATAGAAAAGGCGGCACGTCTGGGAAACAAGGACGCAATAAAGTTTCCGCATGTGTTCCTTGACGGCGATACTTATGATTTCAGCTTCAGCGGACTTAAGTCGGCGGTGCTTAATTATGTAAACAAAATGAATATGCTCGGTGAAAAGATAGTGCCGGAGGACGTTGCGGCGTCTTTCCAGTATTCGGTAATAGACGTTCTTGTTACAAAAACAATGAAGGCTGCAGCAGAAAAGGGCATAACAAAGATTGCAATGGCAGGCGGTGTTTCGGCAAACTCGGCACTCAGAGAGGCTATGCAGAAGGCCTGTGATGAGCATGGATATTCGCTCAATATTCCTGCACCTATTCTCTGCACAGATAATGCGGCAATGATCGGTGCGGCAGGATATTACGAATATATCGCCGGAAGACGTGACGGACTGGAGCTTAATGCAGTACCGAACCTTAAGCTCGGCGAGCGAATTTAATGAGATATTTAATTGCCGCATTTATCTTTGCGGTTTACTATTTTGATTTAAACCTTAAAACTTCATTTGAAAAATGCAGTTTTAAATAATAAAATTTAGGTCAATCCTTTTTAAAGGATTGCAGGGTATGGGACAGAGTCCCATGGCTTTAAGAATTTATATCCCTTGCTCTAATGGGCAAGGGGTTTTATTCGGTCAAAATTTATTACATATAGATAGTACAGAGGAAAAAACAATGGAAAAAACTAAATCAAACTTAATGACGGAGGGAAACATAGCAAAGCAGATACTTATGTTTTCCATTCCACTTATATTGGGAAACCTTCTTCAGCAGCTTTACAGCACAGCCGATTCCATAATAGTCGGCAACTATGTCGGCAGTAACGCTCTTGCGGCAGTCGGCTCAAGCACATCGCTTATATATCTGCTTATCGCTTTCAGCCAGGGTGCATCGGTCGGCGCAGGCGTTGTTGTGTCGCAGTATCTCGGTGCAAAGGATAAAAGAGGCGTAAATTCGGCAGTACATATAGCAATAGCAATTTCTATAATTCTCGGAATTGTGCTTACAATCGGTGGTATGCTTTTGAGTATTCCTATATTGCATTGGATGAATACTCCCGATGAGGTATTCATTGATTCGTCAGTTTATCTCAAAATATACTTTGGCGGTGTTGTATTTAACGTAATATATAACATGGCGTCCGGTATACTTAATGCGGCAGGCAATTCAAAGAAATCTTTATTCTGCCTTGCCTGTGCCTCGGTAACAAATATTGTGCTGGATATTCTGTTTATACGAGTGTTTAATATGGGTGTTGCCGGAGCGGCAATAGCAACTGATATAAGCCAGCTTGTTTCAAGTGTGCTTGCAATAATATATCTTGTCCGTGCAAAGGCAGATTACCGCCTTGAGCTGAAAAAGATACGTCTTGATAAGGATATGGTTAGTCTTATAGTAAAAATAGGTCTGCCGACAGGTATACAGAACATGGTTATTTCGTTCTCAAACGTGCTTGTGCAGTCAAGCGTAAACGGCTATGGTGCGTCTGCAATGGCTGGCTACGGTGCATATCTCAAAATAGATGGCTTTAATATACTTCCGGTTATGAGTTTTAGTATGGCGGCAACGACCTTTGTCGGTCAGAATTACGGTGCCGGAAAAATGGACAGGGTAAAAAAGGGCATGCAGACAACACTTGTAATGGGACTTATATATACTATCATAACAGGTATACTTCTTCTGACCTTCTCATACAGCATAATGCACCTTTTCACACATGATGAAGAGGTTATAAGACAGGGACAGATAGCGATGAGATATTTCTGCCCGTTCTATTTCATAATCAGTATATTGCAGGGATTAGCCGGAACGGTTAGAGGAACAGGAAAAACAGTGCCTCCTATGGTTGTGCTTCTTATATCAATGTGTCTTTTCCGTATATTCTGGATTAAGCTCATATTGCCGTACTTTTTCAGCTCAATCGAAGGAATTTATATATTGTATCCGGTTTCGTGGACGGTCGGAGTAATACTTATGTTGTTATACATGAGAAACGGAAAGTGGCTGACACCAAAACGAAGTTTTTAACTTAAGGGCTTATGCCCTTACACAATAGCACCGTCTATTGATATTACCTGTCCGCTGATATATCCCGATTCGTTTTCATCGGCGAGAAAAGCCGCAAGCTTTGCAACCTCTGATGGCTTACCGAACCGCATAAGCGAAATCTCATCGCAGAGCATTGCTTTTTCCTCCGGTGAAAAGCAGTCGTTCATTTTTGTATCTATAACTCCACAGCTTATGGCGTTCACTCTTATTCCGGAAGGGCCCATTTCCTTTGCCATAGCCTTGGTAAAAGCGTTTATTCCGCCTTTTGTTGCCGAATAAACAGCCTCACACGATGCACCTTTTTCTCCCCACATAGACGATATGTTTATTATTACACCGCTGTGCTGTCTGAGCATATAGGGAAGAACTATATGTGTGCAGTTCATAACCGAATTAAGGTTGATGTCCACAACTCGTTTCCATTCATCGGGCTGCATATCCATAAAAAGCCCGATATGCGAAACTCCGGCATTGTTTACTAATACGTCTGCATTGAAATAGAACAGCTTTTTAGCCGCCTCGTAGTCCGAAACATCAGCCAGTACAGCCGCACAGGAATAGCCTTTTTCTTTGAATTCTCTGTGCGTTTCGGCAAGCTCTTCCTCGCTTTTTGCCGCATTGAGCACAACAAAATATCCTTTTTTGCATAATTCCTCTGCAATGGCCTTGCCTATACCTCTTGATGAGCCTGTTACAACCGCTGTTTTCATTTTTCTTCTCCTCTTAACATTGCAATTTCCTTTTTGTATAAATTTTCCGTTTTGCTTATCCATGGTGTTTCCAGTATAAACGGACGTCCCTGTGTTTTTGGGTGATGTACTATGCGGTTTATTGCCTCAAAGCCGATGTTATCCGCACCTTTGGGATTTGTTTCGTCCGCACCGATATTTGCGTGTCTGTCCTTGTGAGCACCGCATTTGTTCAATGAGCCGTTTATATGAAATACCTTAAGTCTGTCAAGTCCGATTATGTCATCAAAGCTTTTCAGAACTCCGTCGAAGTCGTTTATAATATCATATCCGCTGTCGTGAGTATGGCAAGTGTCAAAGCATATACCAATATGTTCGTTCTTATCAACTTTTTCTATTATCCGCTGCAATTCCTCAAAGCTTCTGCTGATCTCGGTTCCTTTTCCGGCCATTGTTTCAAGGCAGATATAAATATCGGGAATATCCTTGCTTAATACCTCGTTTAAGCCGTCGGCAATACGGTTTATTCCGTAATCCAAGTCCTTTTCGGTATATGCACCGGGATGCAGAACGATATATTTTGAACCGAATGCGGCTGCTCTTATAAGCTCCTTTTCAAGAAACTCCTTTGCAAGAGTATAGGTTTCCTTCTTGAAGGACGCAAGGTTTATTATATATGGTGCATGAACGACAATGTCCGATATGCTATGCTCGGACATAAATTTTTTACCTTCTTCTATTTTGAGCTGTTCAAGCGGTTTGCGTACAGTGTTCTGCGGTGCTCCGGTGTATACCATAAATGTATTTGCACCGTAAGAGAAGGCTTCTTCTGCCGCACCTAAAAGACCTTTTGAAATTGATACATGTGAGCCGATTAACATAAAATACCTCTTATTTAAAACCATGGGATTCTGTCCCATACCCTGTAAACCCTTTAAAAAGGGTTTACCTAAATTATAATAAAGTGTAATATTATTTTTAATAAATTAGATTAGTTTACATAATATTATTACAGTAAACCGATTATAATTTAACCATTGTTGCTTTCTTATTTCTGAACGATGCCGTATATTTAAAGCCGGCCTCCTTAAGCATGGCATATGCCTCTGCGAAGTATGCACCGACGTCCTCCGGTTTATGTGCATCCGAGCCGACAGTTACAATTTCTCCTCCAAGCTCCTTAAAGCGTTTTACTATATCAAGCTGAGGATTTGTTCTGCCAAGGCCGTAGCGGTAGCCGGATGTATTTATATCCAGTCCTTTTCCTTTGGATACAAGAACCTTAAGTATTTCGTCTATAATATCGCTGTAATCCTTATATTCAAGCGAATTGTCCTCATAATGCGAGTATCGGTTTATATAATCGAGATGTCCGTAAACATTGTAGCAGTCATGGAGCTTCGCATTTTCCAGAACATTTTCGAAATACTCCGTATATGCCTCCTTTTTGGTTTTGCCTTCGAAAAATCCGCTGTCGCTTACGTCAAGACCGTTGATTACATGCGTTGAGCCGATAACAAAATCAAAAGGATTAAACTCAGTAAACATTCGTGCATCTCTTACGATATGCTTCTGAAGTCCCATTTCAACACCTATAAGCACATCAATCCTGTCCTTATAAAGCACCTTGTATAAATTAACCGCATCGGAATAGTCTGAATAGTTCAGAGTAAAAAGCATATCATGGCTCGGAAACCCTATGTCCATATGGTCGGTAATCATTATTTCCTTAAGTCCGAGCTCAATCGCTTTTTCAATCATTTTGGGCATTTCCGCCGTACTGTCGGAAGAAAAAGAAGTATGTATATGATAATCTGCGAAAAACATAATAAAAATGCCTCCTGTGTGAATTTTTAAAATATAATCATATTGGATTTAATTATAGCACACGTTGAAAATTATTGCCAACGGTAGTATAATATTAACGGAAAGTTCGGGCATAATAATACGAGCTTAGACAGGCATCATTTAATTAAGACTATCCAACAAAAAACTTATTTCGAATAAGATTAGGAGGAACTGCAGAATGCTTAACAAAAAAACAGTTGATGATTTACAGGTAAAGGGAAAAAGAGTACTTGTCAGATGTGACTTTAATGTTCCCGTTAAGGACGGTGTCATAACGGACGATAACCGTATTACGGCATCAATACCGACAATCAAAAAGCTCCTTGATGAAGGTGCTAAGGTAATTCTCTGCTCACATATGGGCAAACCCAAGGGAGAGGTTAAGCCGGAGCTTTCGCTTGCTCCCGTTGCAGTAAGACTTTCGGAAAAACTCGGCGTTAATGTTCTTTTTGCAAAGGACGACAACGTAGTCGGCGTAAATGCTAAAAAAGCAGTTGCGGAAATGAAGGACGGAGAGGTTATACTTCTTGAAAACACACGTTTCCGTAAGGAAGAAACAAAGAACGAGGATAATTTCAGCGAAGAGCTTGCTTCTCTTGCCGATGTATATGTTGATGATGCCTTCGGTTCATCACACAGAGCTCATTGCTCGACAGTAGGTGTTACAAAATTTGTAAAGGAATCGGCAGTCGGATACCTTATGGAAAAGGAAATCGCATATCTCGGAAATGCGGTTAATAATCCCGTAAGACCTTTTGCGGCTGTTCTCGGCGGAGCAAAGGTAAGCGATAAAATTAATGTAATCAATAACCTTCTTGAAAAGGTAGACATACTTGTTATCGGCGGTGGCATGGCTTATACATTCATTAAAGCACTCGGCGGAAATATTGGAAACTCGCTTCTTGAAGCCGACAAAGTTGATTATGCCGCAGATATGATTAAAAAAGCACAGGAAAAGGGCGTTAAGCTTCTTCTTCCCATTGATACGGTAATTGTTAAGGAATTCAAAAACGAAGCGGAAAGCGACATCGTTCCCACAGGACTTATTCCTGATGGCTGGATGGGCGTTGATATAGGACCGGAAACAATCAAGCTTTTCTCAGACGCACTCAAAGAGGCAAAGACAGTTGTCTGGAACGGCCCTATGGGCGTATTCGAATTTTCTAACTTTGCAAAGGGTACAGAGGCAATCGCTCATGTGCTTGCGGACATTGACGGAACAACAATCATCGGCGGCGGTGACTCTGCTGCGGCTGTAAACCAGCTCGGCTACGGTGACAAGATGAGCCATATTTCAACAGGCGGCGGTGCTTCTCTCGAATTCCTTGAAGGCAAGGAGCTTCCCGGTGTAGCCGCAGTTGACGATAAATAATGGAGGGAATGATACCATGCGTAAAAAAATAGTTGCAGGAAACTGGAAAATGAATAAAACACCCTCTGAGGCTGTTGCACTTGCAAAAATGCTTGTGCCTCTTGTTGATACAGACAAGGTAGATGTTGTATTCTGCGTTCCGGCGATAGATATAATTCCCGTTGCAGAGGCAATAAAAGGCACAAAAATCGCTCTCGGTGCAGAAAATATGTATTTTGAGGAAAGCGGAGCATATACAGGCGAAATTTCTCCGGCAATGCTCATAGACGCAGGCGTAAAATATGTTATTCTCGGTCATTCCGAAAGACGCCAGTATTTTGCTGAAACAGACGAAACAGTAAATAAAAAGGTTAAAAAAGCTCTTGAACATGATCTTATTCCGATTATGTGCTGCGGAGAAACTCTTGAACAGCGTGAAAAGGGTATAACAATAGATTTTATAAGAACACAGATTAAATGCGGACTTAACGGCATTTCAAAGGACGATATAACAAAGGTTGTTGTTGCCTATGAGCCTATCTGGGCAATCGGAACAGGCAAAACAGCCACAAGTGCTGAGGCAGAAGAGGTCTGTGCCGCAATAAGAGGTGTTCTCGGCGAAATGTACGATAAGGAAACAGCGGAAAAAATCAGAATACAGTACGGCGGCAGTGTAAACGGTAAAAATGCGGCCGAGCTTTTTGCAATGCCCGATATAGACGGCGGTCTTGTCGGCGGAGCATCACTTAAGGAAGAATTTAAGGATATAGTAAATTATTAATTTTTCCGAAATCAACAAAATTTACCGAAGGAGAAACGATATGAGTAAAAAACCTACGGTTTTAATGATACTTGACGGTTACGGCATTAACGACCGTACCGAAGGAAATGCAATAAAAACAGCAAAAACTCCTGTTATGGATATGCTTATGGCCAAATATCCACATGCAAAGGGCTTTGCCAGTGGCCTTGACGTTGGACTTCCCAAAGGTCAGATGGGAAATTCCGAGGTTGGACACCTTAACATAGGTGCAGGCAGAATTGTATATCAGGAGCTTACAAGAATAACAAAGTCCATTGAGGACGGAGATTTCTTTGAAAACGAGGAATTGTTAAAGGCAGTTGATAACTGCAAAAAGAATAATTCGGCACTTCATATAATGGGACTGCTTTCGGACGGCGGTGTTCACAGCCATAATTCGCATCTGTATGCACTTCTTAAGCTTGCGGCAGACAATGGACTTGAAAAGGTTTATGTACACGCTTTTATGGACGGACGAGATGTTCCGCCTTCATCAGGCAAGGATTATCTTCTTCAGCTTGAGGAGGAGCTCCGTAAGGTCGGAACAGGCAAAATTGCCACTGTTTCCGGCAGATATTATGCAATGGACAGAGATAAGCGTTGGGACAGAGTTGAAAAGGCATATAATGCCATAATGCTCGGCAAAGGCAATAAAGCCGCATCGGCAGAGGAATGTATGGATAATTCCTATGCGGCAGGCGTTGTAGATGAGTTTGTTATACCAACCGTAATCACAGATGAGGACGGTCAGCCGGTGGCTAAGGCAGATGAAAATGACTCATTTATATTCTTCAATTTCCGTCCTGACAGAGCAAGAGAAATAACAAGAGCGATTGTGGATCCGGATTTTGACGGCTTTGAAAGAGAAAAGGTGCTTAAGAGCTTTGTTTATATATGCTTTACACGCTATGATGATACACTTCCTAACGTGAGCATTGCGTTCAAGCCGCAGAAGCTTGACAATACACTTGGCGAGTATATTTCTTCACTTGGACTTAAACAGCTCAGAACAGCCGAAACGGAAAAATATGCACACGTTACGTTCTTCTTTAACGGCGGCGTTGAGGAGCCAAATCCCGGTGAGGACAGAATACTTATTCCTTCGCCGAAGGTTGCAACATATGATCTTAAGCCTGAAATGAGTGCTTATGAGGTATGCGATGTGCTTGTCGAAAACATTCTTTCAAAAAAATATGACCTTATTATAGTGAACTTTGCAAACTCCGATATGGTCGGACATACGGGAATTATGGAGGCTGCAGTAAAGGCGGTTGAAGCGGTTGACGAATGTGTAGGCCGTGTTTACGATGCACTCAAAGAGGCTGACGGACAGATGATTATTTGTGCAGACCACGGCAACAGTGACCAGATGATAGATTATGAAACAGGTCAGCCAATGACGGCACATACAACAAATCCTGTTCCGCTTGTGCTTGTAAATTATACGGACGGAATAGGCATTAAGGACGGAAGACTCTGCGACATAGCTCCGACGCTTCTTGCCATGATGGACCTTCCCAAACCAAAGGAAATGACAGGCGAAAGCCTGCTGATTAATAATATTTAAAACAAATTGGATTTAATATCTAAAATCTAAGGAGGACAAAATGAAAGGCTATATTGAAATTTTAGATGTATATGCAAGAGAAATACTTGACTCAAGAGGAAATCCCACAGTTGAGGTTGAAGTTTCGGTTGAAGGCGGCTTTATGGGCCGTGCAGCTGTTCCCAGTGGTGCATCAACAGGTCAGTTCGAGGCTGTTGAAATGCGTGATGGCGGCGACAGATATATGGGAAAGGGCGTTCAGAACGCAGTTGACCATGTAAACAACGAAATCGCAGAAGAAATTATCGGTATGAATGCTCTTGACCAGGTTGCTATCGATAAAATGCTTATCGATCTTGACGGAACATACAACAAAGGCAAGCTCGGTGCAAACGCTATCCTCGGTGTATCAATGGCGGTTGCAAAGGCAGCCGCAGAGGCACTCGATATGCCTTTATATCAGTATCTTGGAGGATTTAACGCAAAACAGCTTCCCGTTCCAATGATGAACATTATGAACGGCGGTAAGCATGCAGACAACACAGTTGACTTCCAGGAATTTATGATTATGCCCGTAGGTGCTCCTTCATTCAAAGAGGCTCTCCGTATGTGTGCTGAAATCTATCATAACCTTAAGGACGTTCTTAAGTCAAAGGGACTTTCAACAGCAGTAGGCGACGAAGGCGGTTTTGCTCCCGACCTTCCTACACCCGATGCAGTTATCGACCTTATCAAAGAGGCAGTTGAAAAAGCAGGCTATGGATGGGGCACAGATATTAAGATTGCTATGGACCCTGCAACAAGCGAGCTTTTCGATGAAAAAGACGGAAAATATCATTTCCCCGGCGAAAGCAAAATGGTAGGCAAGGAAATAGTAAGAACAAGCGAAGAAATGGTAGAGCTTTGGAAAAAGCTTGTTGAAAAATATCCTATCATCTCTATTGAAGACGGGCTTGCAGAAGAGGACTGGACAGGCTGGCAGTTACTTACTAAGGAAATCGGTGACAAGGTTCAGCTCGTTGGCGACGACCTTTTCGTAACAAACACAGACAGACTTCAGAAGGGTATCGACCTTCATGCCGGAAACGCTATCCTTATCAAGGTAAATCAGATCGGTACACTTACAGAAACATTCAACGCTATCCAGCTTGCTAACAGACACAAGATGACAGCTATCGTAAGCCACCGTTCAGGCGAAACAGAAGACAGCACAATCGCTGACATCGTTGTTGCCGTAAATGCCGGACAGATTAAGACAGGTGCTCCCGCAAGAAGCGACAGAGTTGCTAAATACAATCAGCTTCTCAGAATTGAGGAAGAGCTTGAGGATGCAGCAGAATATCCCGGAATTAAGGCATTCTTCAATATCCAGTAATATAATCTTTCAATGATAACAAAAGCTTCCGAAAGCATTTAATGCCGACAGAAGCTTTTTCTTTTAGAGTTAGAGCATTTTATTCTTATATTCAATGCCCCATGTTTCCATTGAATTAATAATCGGACGCATTGATTCGCCAAGCTCACTTAATGAATATTCAACTCTCGGCGGAACTTCCGGATAAACTGTGCGGGTAATAATGCCGTCAGCCTCCATTGAACGCAGGCTGTCCGTAAGCACCTTCTGGCTTATTCCGTCCAAATCTCTCTTAAGCTCGTTAAAACGCCATGGACGGGCAAGCAGATTGCGCATAATAAGCAGTTTCCATTTACTGCCGATAAGTGAAACAGTTGTAGCGACCGGACATGCCGGCATTTCCTCTTTTGTAAGCATATGAACACCTCCAAAAATCACAATAGTTCAAAATCGAATGTTATATTCAAATTATAATATTATAACGCTAAATAATTCAAGTAGTTACTTTTTTGTTACTATATATAATTTTATGTAACTAAGTAATAGATTTGTGCGTACTTGTTGTGAATACTAAGCACCTATATAATCATACCTGTAAAGAAAATCAATAAAAGTTATATAGGAGGAATTGAAAATGAAAAGAAAAATAGCATTAGCAACAACAGCATTACTTATTACGGCAACTCTTACAGCCTGCTCAACGGCAGACAAGAAAGATGTGTCAGCATCAGAAACGGTATCAGAGCCTAAAATCAGTGAAGGAAAAATATCATCGGGAAGTGTAACCGTTTACGATTACGGCAATATCAAGCTTCATGCTTATGCAACCGGTGATGCTCTCGGTGATGAGGCTTATTTACTGGAAAGCGACAACAGCCTTATAGGAATTGAACTGCCGAGCTTTACCGAAAACCTTAATTCATGGCAAGAATACATAAAAGGAATAAATAAACCATTTAATGACATATTTATTTCCAGTCATGCAACAGGAGAAAGCTATCTTGACAGAATTAATGTTTATGCTACCGAAAAGGCTAAAAAGTCTATTGAAAGTGGTTCGGTTTTTGCTACTACACAGGGCTTATACGAAACCTTCGGAGATGATTTCCATGGCGGAAACGATATGGCAAAGGTTACAAATACTGTATCTGAAGGCACAATAAACATTGCCGGCATTGATTTTAAGCTTATAGATAACGGTGATGCTTATGATATAGAAATTCCAGAAATTAATGCAATCTATACGCATATGCTCGGAAAAACAACACATTCAATATTAGTAAGTGCAGATGGCATGAACAGTATGCTTAATACATTAAACAATTATAAGGATAATGGATACAATATGATTTTATCGGCACATTCCGAACCAGAGGGACAAGATGCGGTAGAGGAAAAAATAGCATATGTTGAAAAAGCAAAAGAGTTATATTCAGAATGTAAAACAGCAGATGAATTTATTTCCGAAATGAAAAAGGCTTATCCGAATTATTCAGGCGAAAATTATCTTGAAATGTCAGCCGGATACCTCTATCAGTAAAAGTAAAAACGGGAAACCTATTAAGGTTTCCCGTTAAAAATATACCGGTGGTGGGGCTCGAACCCACACGCCCAGAGGGCAACAGATTTTGAGTCTGTCTCGTCTGCCAGTTCCGACACACCGGCTTATTAATGATTGAGATAAAATCAACCATTAAATAATATCATATTTATCAATATAAATCAACTTATTTTTAAGCTTTTTTATTTGATTCGTTAAGTAAATCTTCCAATGTGAGGTTATCAACCACGTTATCTATTGCGTCTTTGATTCTTTTCCACACCATAACCGAATTGCATGAGCCTTGCTTTTCACAGGTTTTGCCTTCATCAGCCACACAATATACCGGAGCAAGCGAGCCTTCCAATATTCTTAAAATATCACCTACGGTAATTTCCTTAGGCTCTCTGGAAAGGGCATATCCGCCCTGAGCACCGCGATAGCTTGTAAGAAGTCCTGCTTTTGTGAGAGGATTAATTATCTGTTCAAGGTATTTTTCCGATAAATCCTGGCTTGCCGCAATCTCCTTTAACGGTTTATGTCCTTTATTATAATTTCCTGCAAGATAAACCATAATCATAACACCGTATCTGCCTTTTGTAGATATAAGCATAACAAATTTCCCTCCAAATAAATAATCCTATATGTATACATGACATTAGGTTTAACAATAGTATAGCACATTACTATGAATTATGCAAATTTAATCCTTATTCTTTGTCCGAGCTGTGCATTCGGGACAAATTCCCGTAAATTCAACGTTATGTCCGGTTATGGAATATCCGGTTTTTTCGGCAATAAGCTCGGCAATCTCATCAAAGGGACAATCCTCAACCTCAACGGATTTATGACATACGGAACAGATGAGTTCGTGTTTATGAATATGGTCATTAAAGTGATAGTAGGTTTTTCCGTCCATATGGATAGATTTGGAAAGTATATTTTTATCGGCCATAGCATTTAAAGCACGATATACGGTAGACAAATTCATAGTGTCTGAAACATCATCAAATATTTCTTCGGCAGTAATAGGGTGACCGGCATTTCTTATAGCAGACAGAAGCATAAGACGTTTTTTTGTTGCTTTAAGAGAAGCCTGTTTAAGAATATTGCTGTCATTATTATATGAAGTTTTATTATCATCACACATTTTAAACACTCCAAAGCGTAAACTAATTCTTAATATATAATAACATAAATAATATAAATTACAATATTAGAGAAACGACAGAAGATAATAAAAGAAGGTAAATAAGAATGATATATAAAACATAATATTAAAAGTGTTATAGCAAAAATACGGAAATTGACATATCAAGTAAAAATTACACGTATTTATTCGCTAAAGTTGCGTTTAGCGAATAAATTGATATAGCTATATACTTATTCCCTTTTCGATATATACATAAATTTTTTATGTAATAATTAAAATTTTGCTATAACAAAAAAACTGACTGACAATAAAATTATCAGCCGGCAAAAAATTATTTAATTATTTTCTCTTAAAATATATCTGCCTCTGCCAAGCTTTTTAGCTTCATACATGGCGGCATCGGCTTCAAGTATAAGTTTATCGGAATCAGTATCACAATTTGATGAAAATATAATTCCCGAACTGCAAGTCATTTTATAGCTATAATATTGACTGCCGCTATATATAAGTTTCATAAACTCATTTATGCGTTTTTCAACAATTTCTTTATCAATGCACTGCACGAATACAAGGAATTCGTCACCGCCGAAGCGTCCGATTATGTCATTGTTATTAAAAACACGTTCAAGTGCATATGCAACGGATTTGATTGCCATATCTCCGGTATTGATAAGGCTGCATCCACGACGCTTCACCCTTTTTCATTGTTTCATAATACCAGCCGACATGCTCATAATCATCGGCAGCATACTTACTTAAATCCGTTGGATCTTCATACACGTAAGTTTCTTTACTCTGGTTTCTTATAAGAAATATTCCGGATTTAGGATCGGTAAATTCGGGATTAAATCTTGCATATACTCCGACAGCGCCTCTTGTATTTTTCGCAGTTGTGATATACATATTGCTTATGTTGTTTTCAAGATTTTCCACATATTTAGGATCACTTTTAAATGAATCTACATCATCTATTGACAACACTGTATATTTAGCAAGGATATTAACGGACTGCTCTATGCTGCTTAACATGTCATTAAAGCTGAGACGATTGTAATCGCAAAGAAGATTCATTCTTTGTACAGCATTTTAGGAAATTATTTTATTTGCGGTATTTACACTTATTGTACCTGTAACAATGATTGCAATTATAGTACATATCATAATAATAGATACAATTTTACGCTTAAGATTATTCATGAAATTCCTCGTATTGATTTATATAACATGACAATTTTGCCTATAAACTTATTTTATTATTATAACAGATAATATTAATTGTTACGTAATAATGTCGTAAAATTTTAAAAAAGACCAAGTTTGTTACATATGCACATATATCATATCTATAACAAACTCGGTCATATATTATTTATTGCTGTGTTTTTATTTTTTTAAACCTAATTTTTTACTGAATTCAGCCATTGCCTCCGAAATTTTTATCTGCTGGGGACAGACTGCTTCGCAGCTTCTGCATGCAATACAAGCTGAAGGCTGTTTATCTGCCGGAAGTGCCGCAATAGCCATAGGAGCAATAAAACCGCCGCCTGTAAAGCTGTGTTCATTATATAATTCAAGAATTCTCGGTATATCTATTCCTTTCGGACAGTGAGATGTACAATAACGGCAGGCTGTACAAGGAAGTGTATTTGCTTTTAACATACCGCCGGCAATATCGGTAATTGCTTTAAATTCCGCATCGTTTAACGGTTTATTTTCTTCGTATGTATGTACGTTGTCCTTAAGCTGGTCAAGGTTTGACATACCGGAAAGTACGACAGTTACACCGGGAATTGACTGTAAAAAGCGGAATGCCCAAGAAGGAATATTTTCGTTCGGATGAAGTGCCTTAAGCTTTTCGGTGTTTTCATCGCTTAATGATGCAAGCTTGCCGCCTCTTAACGGTTCCATAACCCAAATTGGAATGTTTAATTCATTAAGAAGGTCAACCTTTGCCTTTGCGTCCTGGAATGTCCAGTCGATATAGTTAAGCTGGATCTGACAGAATTCCATATATTTTCCGTAAGCATTGAGGAATTTCTTCATAACTTCAAGACTGCCATGTGCGGAAAAACCGAGATGTTTAATTCTGCCGTTTTCCTTCTGCTTGAGAAGATAATCAAGTATACCGTATTTTTCGTCAAGATAATAGTCTACGTTCTTTTCGTAAACATTATGGAATAAGTAAAAATCGAAATAATCGACACGACATTTTTTAAGCTGTTCCTCGAATATTTCCTCTACCTTGTCCATATTGTTTATATCATATCCGGGAAATTTTGTTGCAAGATAAAAGCTGTCTCTGGGATATTTGCTGAGAATTTTTCCTGTTACATTTTCCGATTCTCCGCTGTGATAAGCATAGGCTGTATCAAAGTAATTTATACCGTTCTTAATTGCATAGTCAAACATTTTCTCTGTCTGGGCAACATCAATGTCTGTGTCTTTTTCAGAGCCTTCAATCAAAGGAAGACGCATTGTTCCGACACCGAGAGATGAAAGCTTGATGTCCTGAAAATTGCTGTAAATCATTGTTCATACCTCCGTATAGTTTATTTTACAGTATCAACTATACACCTTGGAGTCAACTCTAAGTCAATGATTTTTACGGCAAAATAATTTATTTTAATATGCTGTACACACATTCCAGCAGAGAAAGTGAAAGAATTATATTTATAATACGGAAATGCTTTATATAAAAGCTTTGTATAAGCATACCCATACCTATCGTTTTCACTGCTTAAAACCAGTATTCCTAAGTCGCTGAATCAGTTTCTTACATCTTCAATAATCTGGTGCGTCTGCGTTTCGTTGAGTATAAATTCGTAATGCTCATGGCCGTATTTCCGCATAAGCTCAACAAATGCGTTTGCTGTGAATGTATAATGCTGTGTTGAAACGCAAAATCTCTGTTTTGCCGTACCGTAATCGATATATCTCGAATTAAGAATATCCATCTGCTCAAGCACCTGTCGTGCATAGCCCAAAAACTCCATTCCTTCCTTTGTCGGCACAGCTCCGGAACGTCTGCGGATAAATATTGTAATGCCGGCCTCTTTCTCAACCTCTTTAATTGCTTCGGAAAGGCTCGGCTGTGATATATACAATGTCTTTGCCGCCTCGGTTATAGAACCCTTTTCGGCAACGGTTATCATATATTTTAATTGCTGTAATGTCATAGTTCCTCCTGAAAATATAATATGGAATTATTATAACACCGCAAATGAATAGTGGCAAAGAATTATAAGTTTACTATAAATATATTATGTAAACTTATAAAATAGAACAAAAGCAGTCCAAATTTGAACTGCCTCTGTCTTAGAATTATTCATGTATAGTTATTTATTATAAAATTCCTATGCTTTTACGCAATAAAGAACTTCATAAACACCTCATATGCCTCATGGATAGCTTTCATGGCATCTCCGATTTCGGCACAGTCACCTATCCTTACATAGGAAATCTTTTCGTTAAGGCATTCCTCGGGAATTTCTCCCGACTGTACCTTATATCCGGCTGCGATTATTACGTTATCGGCTTTAAGCTGAACTTCTCCGTCCGGTGTATCGCAAACAATGTATCCGTCACAAATTTCTTTTACGGTTGTTTCTGCCATTGTTTTGATTTTGTCCGCCTTAACCTCTTTCATAACAATCCATTTAAGACCGCTGAAATCCTTGCCGATTTTCTTTGTCATTTCTACAACGGTTATATCCGGAACAATATCAACAGCAGGAATGTCTTTGCCAACAAATAAGCTGTTAAATGGTATTGATTCTTTTGTTGAGAATCGGCTTTCCGCTATGTATTTAGCTGTTTCGATACCTACCGAACCGCCACCGATAACAACAACACTACCCTTTTTAACCTTTGCAAGAAGCTCCGGTGATGCGTTGAGCACCTGCTCTGCCGTATATACATTATCTTTGTCAATGCCCTTTATAGGAGGAATGACAACATCACCGCCTGTTGCATCAACAACAAAATACGGCTGTATTTCATGTATTAATGCTCCTGTAACCTCTGTGTTCAAACGTATGTCAACACCAAGCTGCTCAAGCTCATATTTCTTGTTTTCGATGAAACAGCGTAAATCCTGTTTTTCGGGAGGAATTGCGGCTGTGTTCAAAAGACCGCCAAGCTTATCGTCCTTTGTGCAGAGAATTGTTTTATAGCCTCTTTCTGCCGATTTCTTTGCGGCTTCAAGTCCGGCAGGACCGGCACCGGCAACGATAACCTTTTTGGCAGATATAACTCTTCTGTGTGTCTTTTCTTCAACCTCTCTGCCGGCTTCGGGATTATATGCACAAACAACGCTCTTGCCTTTAAGAACGGCCTCAATACACTTATTACAGCCCTGACAACGGTTATAAGGTACACCTTCAAGAACCTTGCGTGAAAATTCCGGATCGGCAAGGAAACCTCTTGCCGTTCCTACAAAATCAGCCATTCCGTTCTTTAATATTGCTTCCATTGTATCTATGTTGTTAATTCTGTTACAGGCAATTACGGGAACATTGACAGCTCTCTTTATTGCATCGGCGAGATAAGCGAATCCGCCTGCCGGAAGCTGATAGGAAATCTGCGGTACAGGAGCTTCATGCCAGCCGCCTGTTACGTTTACCGCATCAATAAGCCCTTCCTTTTCCGCTGTTGAACAGAATTTCTGCATATAGTCTACGCCATAACCGCCGGGCATCATCTGTGAACCGGCAATACGCACTATAACAGGATAATCCTTGCCGACTGCTTTTCTTATGGCTCTTAAAACGTCAAGAGGAGCTTTCATTCGTCTTTCTTCGTCTCCGCCGTATTCATCGTCACGAAGATTTGTTATAGGTGAGAAGAAAAGTGAAAGTAAATAGCCTGCCGACATACTTACTTCAACCGCATCTACACCTATCTCCTTAAGCTTTAATGCCGCATCGGCAAATGCCTTTACTGTTTCCTCTATCTTTTCGGCTGTCATTACCTCACATTCGTTTCTGTATATGCCGGAAGGAACATTTGAAGGAGCTATCGGTTTAAGACCTTTATCACTTGCGGCGTTTCTGCCTCTGTGGAAGAGCTGTACTATGTGCTTTGTACCGTAGCTGTGAATCATATCTGTTATTCTCTTTTCGGCATCAAAAAAGCTTTCGTCCGTAACATTTGGCATTGAATCAGCCGTTCCTTCGTCATTTACGCCGACTACCTGAGTTATTGCCGCCGGAGAACCTTTGGCTCTTGCCTCAAAGAAAGCATAATCTTCTTCGCTGAGCTTTCCGCCCTTTGCAAAAGCAGTGTGCATAACGAGCATAATAATTCTGTTTTTAAGCTCCATATTATTAATTTTATAAGGTGTTGCTGTCATTAAACTCATAATAAACTCCTCCTTAAGTTGGTATTAGGTACTTATTCGGTACTTGCCTTTACTTATGTTATTAATTTTAGTATAATAAAACAGTAAGTTAATTTCAATGGGCATAATAACTAAATGTGTATATACACTTTTAGCTGCTGTGTATATGCACAGTGCCCGAATAAGTAAATGGGGGAAAAACAAATGAAGAAGAAATTTTTATCAATGGCAGCTCTTGTGCTGGCTCTCGTTATGACGGGCTGTTCAACAGGAAATGCAAAAGCAGAAACACCGGCAGAAGACACAAAGGCCGATGCACAAACAGAGGAAACAACAGACGGTACAGGCGATATAATGCGTGTTTCCTACATTGATGTCGGCCAGGGAGATTCGGAATTTATCGAGCTTCCCGACGGAAAAACGCTCCTTATTGATGCCGGAACAAACGAAAGCGGCGATGATGTTGTTGAATACATAAAGTCACTCGGATATACTTCCATTGATTATGTTGTAGGAACACATCCTCACGAAGACCATATCGGCGGACTTGATGATGTAATCAATACTTTTGACATCGGTGACATTTATCTTCCGAAGGCATCTGCCGACACAAAAACATTTGAAGATGTTATGGATGCAATCACAGCAAAGAATTATATCGTTTATACAGCACATTCCGGTGTAACAATAGATAAAGATGAAAGCAAAAACCTTTCTGTTTATATGGTAGCACCCGTTTCCGGAGAGTACGAGGAGCTTAACAATTTCTCTGCCGTAATCAAAATTGTTTACGGTGATACATCATTCCTTTTCACAGGTGACGCGGAAGAGCTTGCTGAAAACGAAATTACAGATGACGTAAGTGCAGATGTTCTTAAGGTTGGACATCACGGAAGCACAACATCAACAAGCCAGGCTTTCCTCGACAAGGTTAATCCTTCTATCGCTGTTATAAGCTGCGGTGCCGGAAACAAATACGGTCATCCGAACCAGGAAACACTTGATAAGCTCAACGCAAAGAATATTGAGATATTAAGAACAGATGAGCTTGGAACTATCGTAATTACATCGGACGGAAAAACAATAACAAAAGAAGTTACAGCCGAAGGTGACAGCACAGCACCGGCAGGCAATACAGACAATGCTGTTTCCGAAGCACCTGCCGAAAAAACATATGTGCTTAACACAAATTCAAAGAAAATACACTATGCGGACTGCTCTTCCGTTGCAAAAATGTCAGAGTCAAACAAGGAATATACAGACGATTTCCAGAAGGCAATAGATGAAGGCTATGAAGCTGCCGGCGACTGCAATCCGCAGTAAAAATGAAAGCTGAGTGATACAAATGCGTATATCAAAAGACACAAAATCAAGTCAGATTATCGTAGACAGAATTGAAGGCGAATATGCCGTTTGTGAAACCGAAGACAAAAAGATGATTGATCTTCCCATTTCACTTCTTCCCGAAGGCGTAAAGGAAGGTAATATGTATGAAATCGGTTTTACTCCTCTTAATAAAGAAAAAGAGGCTCGCAAAAAAATGATTGAAGAAAAAATGAATACAATCTGGGTAGACTAAGCACACAAAACAAAATCCCTTTCGTTTCAAAAACTGAAATGGAAGGGATTTTTGCTGTCAGTATATTTGATTTATTTTCATATATAAAATAAGATACAGATTTCCCTGTTCGTCTAATAATTTCTTGATTTTCTCTATCTCGGCATCAGAAAGAAAAAGATGTGTCGCTCTGACCGAAGCTTCCCAGACCGATAATAGCTTTGTCAATAATTCGGCTGTTTTTTCCCGAACCTAATATATTTTCATGTTTGCGGTTCTCCGGTTTTAATTCTGTTTATATATAATCTTAAATATATCCTGCATTTCAACGTCCATGTCTGCAAGCAATGTTGCACAGGCGGTAAGACGTTTTTTAAGATCGTCATTTACATTACCGGTGGTTTTATATCTTAACTCATGCTCAAGGCTTGCCCAATAATCCATTGCTATTGTTCTGAGCTGTACTTCTGCTTTTATATGCTCGGTTGATTCTGCAAGAAAAATCGGAACAGAAACAATGAGATGAAGACTTCTGTAACCGTTTTCTTTAGGATTTTTAATATAATCCTTAGTTCTTATCAATGTAATATCGTCCTGATTTGTGAGCAGGTCCGCAACTTTATATATATCTTCTATATAGTTGCAAATTACTCTTATTCCGGCAACATCAAATATATTGTCTCTTATTGATTGTACGGAAACATCGAAGCCTTTTTTATTCAGCTTTTCTACAATGCTTGCCGGCGCTTTAAGACGGCTTTCAATATTATGTATAGGGTTATAATCAAATTTTATTTTAAATTCATCATCGAGTATTTCCAGCTTAGTACGTATTTCCTTAATAGCCGCACTGTACATCTGATATGTAACGCTGAAATCCTTAACTTTCTGAAGATCCTCTGCCTTAATAAAAACATCTGCGGACTGCACAAGCTTGTCTATTTGTAATGCCAATTCCAATCCTCTCCTTAGTGTATTATTATTTATATCATACCCCATAAGTATTAAAAAATAAACATAAAATGATAAAATTTGAATTAATTATACATAATCCATTATATTTTACGTATGCTTTATATGAATTTTTCGGAATTCGGACATTAAAATAATATTGTCCATTTAAAAATTGTTTCCTTCAAGGTAATATATAAATGTTATACGATACCGAAAGGATGATATGCAGATGTTTAAAGACAGAATGGCAAGAGCTATGATAGAACCGCTCATTAATAAGATGCTGCATGATTTAAAAAATGATCCGGAACGCTCTTTGAGAAATGTTGTTGATCTTATTCTCAGTTTTCCCAACGGACGTTTCAGTAATAATATGTTCGAAATGCTTCAGAAAATGCTTACAAATGAAAACAGTGCATATTATACGCTTATTAATAAAATAGTTTCATATCTCGACATGGAGAATTTAAAGGAATTTTCGATTAATGCCGGATATAATGCATGCACAAGTGGTGCAAAGACAATACGAGAGTTAAGCAGGAAAAATAACTGCTGTATTCCTTGGATACTTCTTATCGAAACGGATAAGCAGCACAGTAAACAGACTGCCGACATAATAAAACAGGCAAAAGAGCTCGGAATATATATGTTTGCTGTAATTGATGACGATGTATCAGAAGAAACCGCCGAAATTATAAGAGTAAACAATGAATGTGCATTTGTTTTGTTTACTGAGGCATCATCTGTTTCAGACAGAACGATAGCTATGTTTGAGGACATAAAAAACGTGCTTGCGTCCATACACGGAACAAAAGACGAGCTTTCCTCGGCAACGGATGCATTAAGGGAAAACCATAAGTTTTTTGCAGTACACGATTTTTATGATGATGAAAACTGCCACAGTGTTTTTACAGAGGAAAAGCTTAATTATTTCGAGGATTATACAGAAACCTTTCTTTTCTGTATGCCTACAAGAAAATGCAGTCAGGAAACACTTGATTATATGAGTTCAAATGCAAAGAAAGTACGCGATGAACAGAAGCACTCATATGTAATGATGGATGTTTACAACGATACTCTTACAATAGATAAGATGATTTCCGGAAACAATTTTTCGGCAATTATTGATGTTGAAGGAAATTTGTATTCCAACAAAGAGGACGGCACAAAATACAACATAAACAATATGCCGCTTTTAGATGTGCTTAAAAAATATCAAAAATAATACAAACATAAAAATGTCGATACAGTACAAAACTATATCGACATTTATTTTTTACCCTATTCTCTTGCGTTTTCGGGAAGAGTATTAACTATTTTTACTGCAAGGTCTTCTATACATGATCTCAAAAGAACAACATACTGCTCTGCCGGCATACAGTTTTTATCCTTAAGCCAACGGACAATAGATGCAACAAAGGCATCTGTATAGAATGTAATATAAAAATCCTGATTTTCCTTATTGGAAAAATAGCCCTTCATATATTCATTAAGAATCGCCACAAGAACATCTTTGAAATATTCCAAAAATGAATTCTGACCTTCGATAAGTAACGCTTTTGAATAAAATGCTCTGTTATCATAGAAATAAGTACATATATCAGAAATAAAATCCCATTCATCGGAATACATCTTTGACGGTATACGCATTATAAATTCGGAATTGAATATCCAGTTTACTAAATCATATTTATCTCTGAAATGATAATAGAAGCTTTTACGGTTCATTTCGCATTTTTCGCAAATATCCCCAACACTAATCTTTGAAAACGGAACAGAAGCCATAAGCTCCTTCATTGCAGAGGCAAGTGCTCTTTTGGTTATATTAGAATCAGCCAATATACCGCCTCCTAAAATAATGTAATGACATAACATCATTATATCATAAATTTTGCTTTTATCCAATGCTTTTATTAATGTTTTTAACAGCATATAACATAGATAAAGCAAGCTACAACTTTCCCCATTTTATTTTTATATATTTTTGCCAAAATGTCAACCATAAAATTAAATTTTAATTAAAACCGGGACACAACAGAGTGCATTCTGTCATGTCCCGACAAGTTTAAACATATTTTTTCATATGTTTTAATGCAGTTTTTTCCAAACGGCTGACCTGTGCCTGAGAAATACCTATTTCGTCCGATACCTCCATTTGTGTTTTGCCTTCAAAAAATCTTAGCTGAAGTATTTTTTTCTCACGGTCATTCAGCCTTCTCATTGCTTCATTTAACGAAATGTTATCAAGCCACTGATTATCATTTTCCTTATCATCGCTCATCTGATCCATGACATAAAGTGTATCTCCGTCATTATGATACACCGGTTCAAACAATGAAACAGGATCCTGTATTGCTTCAAGTGCTGTTGTTATATCTTCGGCAGGAACCTCCATTATTTTGGCGATTTCCTCTATTGTCGGTTCCTTGGAATTTGCCTTTGTAAGCTGTTCCTTTATTTGTAATGCGTGATATGCGGTATCTCTGAGCGAACGGCTGACACGTATAAAGTTATTATCACGCAGATAACGCCGTATCTCGCCTATTATCATAGGCACAAGATATGTTGACGGCAGTACATTCAGAGATATATCAAAATTATCTATACCCTTTATAAGCCCTATACAGCCGACCTGGAACAGATCGTCTATGGATTCGCTACGGTTGTCAAACCGCTTTATTATGCTGAGAACGAGCCTTAAATTACCGTTAATAAGTTTTTGCCTTGCCTCCTTATCACCTGCCTTTGTTTTTTTAAAAAGCTCGGCGGCCTCTTCCCTTGTAAGTACGGTAAGCTTAGATGTGTTTACACCGGTTATTTCAACCTTTCCGCAGTATCCCAAAATGCTCACTCCCGTCATGTATTTTTAATACAAAAAACAGCAGTCAGAGAGTATGTGTTTTTAACACTACATAATAAAATACCTTCCGAAGCTGATAGTTTAATTTTGCCCCGGAAGGTATTTTTTATACTGATTATTTATTTTTTGCCTATTGGCATATAATTATCTTTCGTAAGGTGTTATAACCCATTTAACACAGTTATCAATCTTGTTTTCGAATACATCATAGCCCTTTAAAACATCATTAAGCGGTGCTTTATGCGTTATAAGGCAGCTTGTGTCGATCTTTCCGCACTGGACGAGCTTCATTATCTGTTCTGCATAATCGCAGTTTCCGTCTACACCGCCTGTTTTGAATGTAAGGTTTTTGCCATACATAAGCTGAAGAGGTATTTCCTGCGGTTCTGCATAAAGTGCAACAACAACTACTATTGCACTCGGTCTTGCGGCCTTCCATGCAAGCTCGAATGTGCTCTTAAGTCCGGCAACCTCAAATACTCTGTCGGCACCTCTGCCGTTTGTTTCTCTCATAATAACTTCGAGCGGATCTTCGTTCTTCGAGTTTACGATAATGTCTGCAAGTCCCTGCTCTTTGGCAAGATTAAGTCTGAAATCGTCTACGTCAACAACGATTACCTTTGCAGGGCTGTAAAGCTTAACGCTCATAAGTGTACATAAACCTGTAGGGCCTGCACCGATAACAACAACAGTATCAGCCGGAGTAAGCTCTCCGATAGATGCTGCCCAATAGCCTGTTGCAAGAATATCACCATTGAAAAGAGCCATTTCGTCTGTTACATCATCCGGAATAAGAGTCATTCCGTTGTCTGCGATGGGTACACGGACATATTCTGCCTGACATCCGTCAATACGGCAACCAAGCTCCCAGCCGCCCTCTACACAGTTATTTACAAAACCGTTACGGCAGAAAAAGCAGGTTCCGCAGAATGTTTCAACGCTTACAGAAACACGGTCGCCCTTCTTGAATTTTTTAACAGCACTGCCTGTTTCGATTACTTCGCCGACAAACTCATGTCCGAGAACCGTGTTTTCCTTTGCTCTCGGAACTGTACCATGCTTGATGTGAAGGTCGCTTGAACATATTGTTGAAAGCGTTACCTTAACGATTGCATCTCTTTCGTCCTTTATTACTGGTATAGGTCTGTCCTCAAGCTCGACCGTGCCATGACCTTTGTATACTACTGCCTTCATTGTTTCTCCCATTTTTACCAATCTCCTTCTATCCTTATATTATAATTCGGCAGCTTCTTTTTCTGCCTTTTTAATTGCTTCGTTAATTATCGGTGTAGGATCTTCAACCATGTCTATGCCGTCTGCCGCAATACATTTGAACTTTTCGATTCCGAAAAATCCGCACATTGCCTCAATGTATCTTGCACCCATTTCCATAGGATTGTTGTTATAATTTCCGCCTCTTGAGGTTATATATACAAGCTTATCGGCATTGCATACGCCAAAGCAGCCGTTTTCTGCATTGCAGTCGAAGGTTATGCCTTCAACGCAGAGATTTTCGATATACACCTTGAGAAGTGCAGGAAAGCTTAAATCCCAGAATGGTGCGGCAATAACGATTTTATCGGCATTTTTGAACTGCCATGCGTAGCGGAAACGAGGATGGTCAAATTTTTTGTCGGCAAGAAGTCTTTCTCTCTGCTCAAAAAATCCGTCCTTAAAATATTCCATAGGCTCGTCCATAAGACAAAGCTCCTCTATATCATACTTGTTTTTATCCAGTTTATCAAGAAAATGCTTTGCAATAACGGCCGTTCTTGAATTTTCTCTTCTTACACAGCAATCTACATAAAGAACCTTTTTCATTAAAAAGACCTCCCTTATTTTACGGTAACAGTAAGCTCGCCGAATATTTTATCTTTAATAATTCTGTCTACATCTGCCTTAAATGGAACAGAGTTTGCGGCACCGTTTTTTCCGATACATATTGCACTGGCTGTTGTGGCAAGTCTTAAGCTTTCGGCAATGCCTTCGCCGTTTAAAACGCCATAAAGGAAATATCCCATAAATGTATCTCCGGCGGCTGTTGTATCGACAACATCAACCTTGTAGCAGCCGATTGTATATGTCTTTTCTCCGTCAAAACAGCATGCACCGTTAGAACCGAGAGTAAGTAATATTTTGCATTTAGGATAGCGTTTTTTAAGAACGTCAAGTATTTCCTCGTCCTTTTCACAGCCGGCAATCTGTTTGCCTTCAACCTCGTTTACAACGAGCCATGTGAGCTTTTCAAGCGGATATGAAAGCACCTTTTCGTTCATAGGTGCGGCATTTAACGCTATCTGAAGACCTTTTTCATAAGCCTTGTCCATAATATAGCCAACAAGATTTGTTTCGTTCTGAAGAAGAACAAGACCATTATTTCCGAAGCTGTCAAGAACGCTGTCGATATATTCCTCTGTGAGCATCTGATTTGTGCCACCGTAAAGAAGTATGCAGTTTTGACCGTTTTCATCAACCTGTATAATTGCGTGTCCGCTGGCTTCGTCAATAGCTTTAATTGGTGTTGTATCGACACCGTTATCATTGAGTGCGTCAACGAGCATCTGTCCGTCATTGCCGAGCATTGCCGCATGGACAACCTCATTGCCTGCTTTTGCCGCCGCTATGGACTGGTTAAGACCTTTGCCGCCACAGTTTTTTGAAAAACCGAGTGATGATTTTGTTTCTCCGGGCAGAAGAAACTTATCTACCTTATATACATTATCAATGTTAAGTGAACCGAAATTTAATATTTTCATTCATATATCCCCTTTATATGCTTAATTATTTTCCTGTTCTGTCTGTGATTTTTTGATTATTTTTTCTCTGAAGGTCATTCCGGCAATAACGCAGAATATTCCGATAACCTTAAGTATGCTTATCTGCTGTCCAAAGAAAATGCGGTCAAGCACAAGCGACATGGAAAGCTGACCTATTAGAACAACGATTGTTGAAATCATAACCGTTGATTTTTTTGTACCTATAACAAGAAATATCAATGCAACAAGCCCTGCAACGCTGCCGAGATAAAGATAAGCCGGAACAGTTTTTATATATGATATTGTAAGCTCATTTAAATTACCCATGCAGGCAGCAAGCACAAATGCGATTATTGTTGCTTCCACATAATTTATGAGCGTTCCGTTTATGTTGCCGAGATATTCGGACGCTTTAACATTGACCATTTTGTTAAAAACATTGAGTATTCCTAAAAAAATCGCCACAATAAAATATTTTACCAATGTCCGTACCTCCTTAACCGTTTATTACAAGCAGAATGCCAATTGCAACAAGTATATATGCCGGAATCTGTTCTTTTTTGAACGGTACCTTTTTAACGCCGAAAAAGCCGTAATTATCGAATATAGCCGAAACAACAATCTGCCCCATCACTGAAAGAGAAAGCACCGCCGTTGCACCGATGGATTTGGTACACCAGCTGCTTATTACAACAATGGACACTCCCAAAAATCCGACAATATAAACATAAGGCGGACATCCGGTAAATTTTATTTTTTTACGCTGAACAACAGGTATGTAAATCAAAAGGATGATTGCCGCAAAGAAATGCACAAAAAAAGTCATTACAAATAATGAATGATAAATGCCAAGCTGTCCGTTGAAAGAAACCATTATGCTGTTAAATATACCGGACAGAGCAAGGTACAAAATGCCCATCTAAGTTCACCTCAAAAAATTTTTATTGACCTTATATTATTATCGGCTTTTTTGCCATATTTGTCAATTAAACTTGGTGAATAAAACTAATTGATTTGAACTGTAATTTATTGTATGCTTATTTTAAGTTTATATAAAAGGAGATGTTTGATGTGAGTGAATTACAGCCGCATATCAGATTAAGCAAAGAAGTAAATTCAAAATATGCCATAATGCCGGGCGATCCCGCAAGACTTGACCGTATTGCACCCTTCCTTGAGGACGTTCAGGAGCTTACCTTCAACCGTGAATACAGAAGCCTTGTCGGAACATATAAAGGTGTCAGAATACTTGCCATATCAACCGGAATGGGCGGTGCATCGGTTGCAATAGGCATTGAGGAGCTTAAAAATATCGGTGTTGAGGCAATGATAAGAATAGGCAGCTGCGGAACAATACAGCCGCAGATAAAGGTCGGAGATATTATTATCGTAAACGGTGCGGTACGTGATGACGGTGCATCACAGACATATGTTAATCTTAAATTCCCTGCCGTTCCCGATACAGACCTCACAAATTACTGTATAGAGGCGGCCAGAGAGCAGAATTTCCCTAACCATGTCGGAATATGCCGCAGCCACGACAGCTTCTATATTGATAATGAGGACGAAATAAATGCTTTCTGGGCAAAAAGAGGTGTTCTCGGCAGTGACATGGAAACAGCCACACTTCTCACCGTCGGTAGACTCAGAGGAATAAAAACAGCGTCCATCCTCAACAATGTTGTACCTTACGAAGGCGATACTCTCGACAGCATAGGCGATTATGCAAGTGGAGAAGATGCGTCAATGATAGGTGAAAAGAACGAAATCATCACAGCGCTTGAGGCATTTGTAAAGCTTGATAAAGCAAGTAAATAAGTTAGTATTATTATAAAATCAGACCATATCGAAAGATACGGTCTGATTTTTTCTGTAAACGGCTTACCATTTATATTTATGTAACTGTCCCTGTGTTGTCATGCCCTTAAAATTCTGCTGTCTTAATGCCTCGTAAAGTATAATCGCAACCGAATTGGAAAGATTAAGGCTTCTTAAGTCGCTATACATAGGTATTCGTATACTTGTGTCCTTATAGTCAAGAAGTATTTCCTCCGGTATTCCGGCACTTTCCTTGCCGAACATAATATAATCGTCCTCATGGTACTCTACTTCCGTATAAATCTGTTTTGATTTTGTTGTTGCCATAAATATTTTTGCATTGGGATTTTTGTCTTTAAAATCTTCGAAATTTTCGTAATATCTTACGTCAAGATATTTCCAGTAATCAAGGCCGGAACGCTTTAAATACTTATCATCAACAGAAAAACCGAGCGGTTTTATAAGATGAAGTGTTGAATGTGTAACGGCACAGGTTCTTGATATATTTCCTGTATTTTGCGGTATTTCCGGTTCATGCAGAACTATATTCATTGTTTTTTCCTCCGTAGCTGATTTCTAACGTATATATTACTACATATTTTAAAAATAATCTATTAAAATTTAGTTTTTCCCATTGACTTATTTGTTGTAATATATTATTCTTTATAGAGAATAATTATTATTTAATAAAAGGAGTTGATATTATGCTCGGTACACCCGATCTGCTTCGTTCAAAAGGACTGAAGGTAACTCCGCAGAGAATTGCAATTATGGATATGCTCATGAACACATACGAGCACCCTACTGCGGAAACAATTTTCAGAACTCTTGCACCTACCAACCCCACAATGAGTCTTGCCACTGTATATAAAACACTTGATGCTTTCAATCAGGCTAATCTTATTCAGGCATTAACCATTGACGGGGAAAGCCTGCATTATGACTATAACACAGAATTTCACCCTCATATAATATGTGAAAAATGCCATTCAGTAAAGGATATCAATGTTGATATTAATTCTGAAATAAGCGAAATAGTCGAAAAGGTTAATTCAAAAACAAATCATAACATAAACAAAACACAGCTTTTCTTTTACGGAACCTGTGATGAATGTCTGAAATAATTTTAGCAACTTCAAGGAGTGACATAATACGGAGACATTATATTGTACACATAAAGACGGACGAAAAATATACGGACAGCTTTATATACCGGATAAGGCTGAAAAGAATTATCCTACGGTCATTATTTCTCATGCCTTTGGCGGAACAATAAAACGCACAATACCCTATGCAGAATACCTTTCTAAAAGAGGATTTTTGTGCTATGTATTTGATTTTTGCGGCGGTTCATTAAAAAGCCAAAGTGATGGAAGCATGACTGATATGTCGGTTTTAACCGAAGTTGAGGATTTAGAGACAGTATTTAATACAATTATCAATCTGCCGATTGTCGATAAAAGCAATATTTTTTTAATTGGTGAAAGCCAGGGCGGAGTTGTTTCCGCTCTTACAGCTGTTCAGTATAATGATAGTATACGAGCATTGGTTCTTCTCTACCCCGCTCTCATAATTCCGGATGATGCAAGAAAAATTTGCGGCTCATATGAAAATATTCCGGATAACCCTACTGCATTGGGAGTTAAAATCGGAAAAATTTATTATGAAGATGTAATTGACATGAATATTTTTGATGAAATATCCGGCTTTGATAAAGATGTTCTTATTTTTCATGGCACTGCCGATAAGCTTGTGCCTATGGAATATTCAAGAAAGGCCGCAGAAGTATATAAATCAGCTGAGTTTGTACCAATTGAAGGTGCAAAGCATGGATTTAAAGACATTGAATTTGATATTGCGGCAGAAAAAATTTATAAGTTTATAATGAAAGAAATTATATAAAACTACGGCATCTGAACAATAAAGTACAGATGCCGTTTTCATATTTTATTATTAAATTTTATATTTGCAGTATATACACCAACTATTATAACTCCGGTAAGCGTAATTAAAATACCTGTTATCTGCATTTTTGACGGCCTTTTCTTCAATATAAATGTTGATGCAACAAGGGATACAACCGGTATACAGGCAAGAAACACTCCGCTTTCCGACGCTGTTGTATTGCTTATACCTATAGTTTCGGCTATATAATAAATACAAGGACTGAACAAAGCAACGAGCAAAAGTGGCTTTACAGGTTTGCCATGAATATTTATTTTAACAAAACCAAGCATAACACAAATGTTTATTATTATTGCCGCAATAAAAAAACGCCAGCCAAGCAATGAAAATGCATTTGCAGATTCCGTAGCCTGCTTTGTGAAAATATAACTTAAGCCATAAAGTACTTCACAACCTAAGGCACATAAACAGCCTAATAATATATTGTTATATTTTCTTTTTGTTGTCATATACTGTATCACTTCTAAAAAATATGCCTAATGAATATTATTAATTCTTTAGGCATACTAATTTACATATCAATCACCATCAATATTGTCATCCATATCGTCTATGTCGTCAATTTCGTCAATATTATCAACGTCTTCGTCCGGTATGATTCCGTCAACAACATCACTGCCGGAGGTAACCTCTTCAACGTCCTCATCGTATTCTTCATCTGGAAGATCGGCTATCTTTTTCTTAAGCTCTTCAAGCTTTTCAACTATACATTTATCATTAGCAGAAAGAGTCTGTGCCTTTTTAATATAATTTAATATTTTATTAGCACAAGCCATTGCAGATTCCTTATTTCCCTGATAATAATATTCAAAAGCAAATGTAACTATAAACGGAGTTGACATATTCTTTGTTCTGAAATATTTGAAAAGCAGAGGTTTATTGTCTGCAACATATTTTCTTGCCTCATCAATCTTGCCGGTAAGGAAAGCATACTGTGCAAGGTTGTTATAGAGTATAGCCTTGTGGCTTTCCGCAAGCTTGGAAACATCAACCTTTTTGAGTGCCTCCGATGCCTCATCATATCTGCACATTGTTGCATAGCCTGCCGCAAGATTGGTCATAAGCATTGCCTTAAAGCTTTCGTCATCTACACGGTTGATATAGTTATTGCACATTTCGATATATCTTTCGGGATCGTTCTCTTCGCCGAGTATTCGGTTAAGATGCTCAAGCATTTTTGAATACTCTTTATTCTTGCTGTTTACGATGAACATTCTTGCCACAACAAGAGCCGCCCATATAACGGCAATTACCGAGATAAGGCTCTGCGGCTTCATCTGGAATATTTTTGCTATTATAATAACAACAATAGCCGCAGCTATGCCTATTATAATAAGTGTCTTATTTAATTTATCTCTTCTGTCAGCCATTTGTTTTACCTCCCGATTATTTTGAAGCTTTTCTGAGCATATCAAACTTTTTAAGCGGTATATCCGTTTTAAGCTTTAATATCTGCTCAGGGTGCGGTGCAGACATAACAGGAACACCGTCGGTATCCCACATCTGAGTGACGGTCATTTCCGAGGAATCGCCCTTCTGCGGAAGAACCTCTATAACATCGCCGACCTCAAATTTATTTCTCTGCATCACTGTTGCACAGCCGGTTTCTTTGTCCCAATCCTCAACGACCATTCCTATAAAGTCATAATTTCTTATATATGTGTTGCTTGTATAAACCTGGTCATCATGTCCGGGCTTACCGAAATAAAAGCCTGTTGTAAAATCTCGATGGCTTACCTTACATACCTCGGACATATAGTAAGGAATACGGCTCTTATAATATTCGGGATTTTCAAAATAATCGTCAATAGCCTGTCTGTAAGTCTTTACGATAGTTCCGACATAGTACGGAGTTTTCATTCTTCCTTCTATCTTAAGACTGGAAATTCCGGCATCAACAAGCTCCGGAATATGGTCGAGCATACACAAATCCTTTGAATTGAATATAAAGGTACCTCTTTCGTTCTCTTCAACGGGCATATATTCTCCGGGACGGGTTTCCTCCATGAGATAATATTTCCAGCGGCAAGGATGTGAGCAGGCTCCTCGGTTTGCATCTCTGCCAGTAAGGTAGTTTGAAAGCAGACAGCGTCCGGAATATGAAATACACATTGCACCATGCACAAAGGTTTCTATTTCCATATCTTCTGGAATGTTGTCACGCATTTCCTTTATTTCCTTGAGTGAAAGCTCTCTTGCTCCGACTATTCTCTTTGCTCCGAGCTTATACCAGAACTGTGCTGTTTTATAGTTGGTATTGTTTGCCTGTGTGGAAACATGGAGCTCTAAATCCGGTGCATATTCCTTAAGCACTGTATAAACTCCCGGATCCGAAACAAGCACAGCGTCTGCACCCATTTCGTATATGGATTTAAAATATTCGCCCATACCGTCAAAGTCCGAATTATGTGCAAATATATTTGCTGTTACATATACCTTTGCACCATGTTCATGTGCAAAGTCAATACCTTCCTTCATAGTTTCGGCATTGAAATTTTTTGCTTTTGCTCTCAAGCTGTATGCTTCTCCGCCGATATATACCGCATCGGCACCGTAAAGCACCGCTATTTTAAGCTTTTCCAAATCACCGGCAGGTGCAAGTAGCTCCGGCTTTTTTAAATTACTCATCTGTATTCTCCTCATCTGCTGCATTTTTAATATCAGCCTTTTCTTCCGTTTCCTTGATTTTTACACATACCGCAAGCCCGTCACCTATCGGAACTATTGAGGACTCCAATGCATCGTTATGGGAAATATCCCAAAGGAAGTTTCTTAAACGCTTATGGATAGTTCGCTGTCTTCTCGGAACCGAAAACCTTGTTTTTGCAATATCTCCGCCCTGAAGAACGTCATCAACGATAAGCAGACCGCCGACAGGAAGAAGTCTTAAGCAATGCGGAAGGAATGCGGAATACTGTCCCTTTGCCGCATCAAGAAAAATAACGTCATACGGGCCGGTCAATGTCGGAAGAATATCTGCCGCATCGCCTTCGAGAATTTTTATTGTGTTCTCAAGTCCCATTCTTGCAATATTTTTTCTTGCGTCCTTAAGCATAAGCTCATAACGGTCTATTGTTGTAATCGTTCCGCCGTCCTGAAGATAGCGTGACATAAGTCCCGACGAAAATGCAACCGCCGTTCCGACCTCAAGGATATTTTTAGGCTTTTTCATTGTGAGCAGAACGCTCAAAAGCCTTGCCGTTTCATGCGGTATAACCGGAACCTGAGCATCTCTCGATTCCTTCTCTATTTCACCCAGAACGCCGTCATAATGCGGCTGTATCGTTCTGAGATAGCTGTTTATATAATCATCGGTAACGTAATTCATTTCTTTCTCCTAATCAATCAAATGTAGCCTGATATGCTGCCTTGGCAGTGAGGAAATCCTCATAATTTTCAGTAAATACGTGCTCGCTTCCGCCTCTTGCCTTAAGCACATAATAATAATAATTGTGCTTTTCGGGCTGTACAGCCGCAGAAAGAGAGGCTTCTCCCGGCGAGCATATAGGGCCTATCGGAAGTCCCTTATTTTTATATGTGTTATATGGTGAATCAACTGACAGATCTGTTTCCGTAACAACCTCATTCTTTGTCTGGTTTGCATACTGGACAGTTGCGTCAATCTGTAAATACATATCTATATCCAGTCGGTTATATATAACTCCGGCAATAACAGGACGTTCTTCGTCAAGCATTGCCTCTGCCTCAACCATAGAGGCAACTGTAACAAGCTGGTCAAGAGTATATCCGCTTGAGGAAACATAAGGCTTAACGGAGGTATTATAAATCTGCTCAAATCTGTCAAGCATCATTACAATAATATCTCTTGCGGTTTCGTTTCCACTGAGATAATATGTATCCGGGAAAAGATAGCCTTCAAGACGGTATTCCCTGTCGGGTATGCCTTCAAGGAAATCATAATTGAACTCACCGTTATTGACTTCGTTCAGAAAGTCCTCTGTTGTGGCAATTCCCTTTTCATCAACCAATGCCGCTATCTGTTTAACGGTATAGCCTTCGGGAATTGTAATCCGGTTCTGTGCCGTTGTATTGCTCTGCTTAAGAATTTCGATAATCTGGTCATCGGTCAGACCTTTATCAATATAAAAGGTTCCATAATGGAAGCTCTGGTCTGCACCGGCTGATTTGCATTTAAGCCTAAAGAAAAACTCATTGCTTATCAGGCCGTTGTCCTTAAGCAGCTTGGCAATATCTTTGGTCGTTGCACCCTGCGGAATAACAATTTCGACCGCATCTGCACTCGGTTCGGCGGAAATATCAACTGTTGTTTCGGCATTGCTGTTGTTCATATATTTCCCCGTTATATGTTTTCCGACTCCGTATGAAATTCCGAGAACAGCGGCAATAACAAGTATAGTAATGCCTATAACCGTAAGTATTCTGAGAATTTTTTTCTTTCTTCTTCGTCTGCGGCGTTTTCTGCTTGATGCCTGTCTTCTTGTGAGTTGTTCGCCGGACTCTCTTCTTCTGTCGTCCAAAGTATCACCCTTTTACATTTTAATTCTTATTTCATCTTGTATATCTCTCTGAGTGCAACACCGTTTTCAGCGGCAAGCTTTTTTGCGGACTCATATTCGGGATATACGGTTTCATTTCCGTTTCTTATTATTTTCTTTACCTCAAGTGTTCCATAAGCTGTTTCTATGGTATCCTTACTGCGGTCAAGACAGGTTCTTGACTCGGTACGTCTGCGAATGCCTATGGTTGTTGTTTCTGTGAAAATAATATCCTCAATAGCGGCTCTCTTATCCTCTGTACAAAGAACTGTAAGCTTATAAGCCGGTCTGTTTTTCTTCATAAATATAGGTGCATAGAAAACATCTCTTGCTCCCGCAGCAAGAAGTCTTTCCATAGTATAACCGAGAATTTCTCCCGATGCGTCATCTATGTTTGTTTCGAGAACGGTTATTGTTTCCTCGCTTATCTCCTTTTCCTCGCCCATTGCGACACGAAGAACATTAGGTATCTTCATATCCTTTGAGCCGGCACCCATACCGATTTTTTCAATCTTCATTGCAGGCATTGTGCCATAGCTGTCCGCAAGCTCGGCAATAATAGCCGCACCTGTCGGTGTTACAAGCTCTGTATCAATATCAATCTGTCTTGAAATAACGTCAGAATCGGCAAAAATCTGTGCTGTTGCCGGAACGGGAACAGGTATCTGTCCGTGCTGGCACATAATAAAGCCATGTCCATCATTTACAACGGATGCACAAATTCTGTCCGGCTTAAGCATATCAATGCAGATTGCCGTACCGATAATATCAACGATAGAATCGATAGCGCCGACCTCATGGAAATGAACCTTATCAAGCGGTTCATTATGTACTTTTGATTCAGCCTTTGCAACACGCATGAATATACGCTTTGCAAGCTCTTTAGCATTTTCGTTTATTTCACTGTTGTCGATTATTGCAAACACATCCGCAACATTTCTGTGAACATGAGGATGATGGTGGTCATGGTGATGATCGTGCTCATGTTCATGGTCGTGATCGTGGTCATGCTCATGTTCGTGCTCATGGTCATGATCGTGATGATGTTCATGGTCATGGTCGTGATCGTGGTCATGCTCATGTTCGTGCTCATGGTCATGATCGTGATGATGCTCATGGTCATGGTCGTGATGATGTTCATGGTCGTGGTCATGGTGATGCTCACAATGGTGGTCATCATCATGGATTTCCTTCATTATTGGATGTCCGTCTGCATCATAGCCTTCAATCGTTATTACAACGTCAACCTTATTTGCACCGATTCCGTTTTTAACGGCTCTGCCGAAAACCATGTCATAGCCTTCAACATTGAGCTTATTAAGCTCGGCAACAAATTTATCCTTATCTATTCCCAAATCGAGCAATGCACCGAGCGTCATATCTCCGCTGATACCGGCACTGCAATCGAAGTAAAGTGTTTTCATTTTGAAGCCCCCAGTTTATTTATGCTGTTTGCCGTATATCCGGCACCGAAACCATTATCAATATTAACAACTACTACACCGCTTGCGCAGCTGTTAAGCATACAAAGGAGAGAAGAAAGACCGTTAAAGTTTGCTCCGTAGCCGACAGAGGTCGGAACGGCGATAACCGGCTTGTCCGTAAGTCCGCCTATAACGCTGGCAAGAGCACCTTCCATGCCTGCAACGGCAATAATAACATCTGCCGCCTCTACTCTGTCTATTCTCGAAAGCAGTCTGTGAAGTCCGGCAACGCCGACATCATAAAGTCTGTCAACCGTATTTCCGAGAAATTCGGCAGTAACCGCAGCCTCTTCCGCAACGGGAATATCTGATGTTCCGCCGGTTGCAACAAGTATAATTCCGCCTGTTTTCGGCAGAGGATTTCTTTCGACAACGAGCGTTTTTGCATCTCTGTTATAAATAACGTCTGGTATTTCTTTAACAATATATTCGTATTTTTCTTCGTCAACTCTTGTTGCGAGAATATTTTCCGTTCCGTTTTCAAGCATATTTTTCATTATGCCGAGAGTCTGCTCTTTAGTCTTTCCGAGAGCATATATAACCTCCGGACAACCGTTTCTCATCTGTCTTTGATGGTCAACAACCGCATATCCGAGATCCTTTGTCGGTGCAAGCTTAAGCAGCTTTTCCGCCTCATCAACCGTAAGCTCCTGATTTCTGAGCTTAGCAAGTATTTCCTTTGTATTCATAACTGCCTCCGAAATTAGTCCATGCTTCCGCTTCTAAAGCCTTCCAAATCGAGAGTTACATAACGGAAGCCGATGTTTTTAATTTTATCAATAGTTTCTGTATCTGCGATAAATTCGCCGAAATACTGTTTGGGTATTTCTATTCTTGCAATATCTCCGTGAAGTCTTACTCTGCCGCTGGGTATGCCTTTTTGTGCGATGAGAAGCTCCGCTGCTTCCACCTTTTCAAAATTTTCGGCTGTAAGCTCAGTATCATAAGGGAAACGTGTTGCAAGACAGGAGTTGGAAGCCTTATTCCATGTTTCAAGACCAAGCTCCTTTGCGGCCTCTCTTATGTCTGCCTTTGTCATTCCCACTGCATAAAGCGGCGACACAAGACCGAGCTCATCGGCTGCCTGTGCTCCCGGACGATAATGCTTTCCGTCGTCGGCGTTTTTACCATCAACTATGGTTGTAAAACCAAGCTCCGCTGCTTTGGCCTTTACTCCGCCCATAATGTTTTTCTTGCAGAAATAGCAGCGTCTTTTATCGTTAAACTTAAATTCCTTAACGGCAAAAGCGTCTGCCTTAATAATATAGTATTTAATTCCTGCCTTCTTGGCAAGTCGTTCAGCGTCCTGTAAGTCTTTTCTTGAAAGCATGATGCCATCTCCTATGATAGCTATTGCATTGTCCTTCAAGACCTCGTGAGCCACGTTCATAACTAAGTCGGAATCAACACCGCCCGAGTATGCAACGCAGACCTTACCGAGTTTGGAAATGTAGTCCCTAAGTTCATCAAGTTTTTTCATTTTACAGTAACCTCCTAAACGCTAAATATGTATATAATATATACAAGAATTATTATACAACATATACGGTTAAAAATAAATACCCTATTAACTCTATATGTTAGTATTTTTATATATTTATACATATTTAAAGCATTTTATACTGTAATACTAAGTAATTATAATTCAAATTATAATAAAAATCAAATTATTACATATAAATATAAGAATTTCTTAACAATACGCCTGTTTATTTTTTGATTTTATTAGTGTAATATGGTTATCAGAGGTGTTTTGAAATGAAAACGGAAATAAACAATATTCCATCTGTCATATGGAACGGCAAAAGTGACAGAGTTATTATTGCGGTTCACGGAAAGCTGTCATCAAAAACGGATATGCCGATACAGCTCCTTGCCGAGGCCGCAGAAGAAAAAGGTATACAGGTGTTGAGTTTTGATTTTCCGAAGCATGGCGAAAGACAGAACAGCAAAGAAAGCTTTGATGTGTTTCAATGTACAAAGGAATTAAATACCGTATATGAATATGTTGAAAATAAGTGGAGTGAAATTTATCTTTTTGCAAACAGCATAGGTGCTTATTTCAGCCTTATTGCTTTAAGGGATAAGCCTGTAAAAAAGGCTTTGTTTCTCTCTCCTCTGGTAAATATGCAGACAATGCTTAACATTATGATGAAAACAGACGGAATAACCGAGGAACGGCTTTGCAGAGAAAATAATATACAATCTTCTTTCGGTGAAATGCTGAACTGGGATTATTATGAATTTGTAAAGAAAAATCCCATAACCAAGTGGAATACTCCGACTTATATTTTGTGCGGCAAAAATGATTTTGTTGTTCCGTACTCCACTGTTTCCGATTTCTGCGATAAATTCGGTGCATATGCAGAAGTGTCCGAAAGCTCCGAGCATTGGTTCCATATGGACGAAGATTTAAAGATATTAAAGGATTGGTTCAAACGGAATATATAAAACAAAGTCCTAAGTTGAAAAATAAATTTCAGCTCAGGACTTTTTGTTGTCAAGGCTTTATCCGAATAACTCGGTTATCAGCCGATATAAGATTTTACCTTATCAATCCATGCGTTTATCTTCTTTTCGTCCGTAACAAGCTTATCTCCGCCTGTCGAATCGAACTGTATTTCCATATCGCACACAGTCTCGGCACCCTTGCAAAGCTTTTTGATGTCCTTTATTGTATGTCCGACCAGCGTTCATATTCACGCTGAAGAAGTGCAAGGAAAATTTCCTCTTTAGTCTGAAAATAATTATATATTGATGTACTGGTAAACGAAGTTGCATTGCCTATTTCTTTTATTGTAATTTCCTTAAAGCTCATTGCTTTGTAAAGCTCTTCGCAGGCTGTTATTATTTCCTCTTTTCTCGAGACAGTCAGCTCTTTTGATCCTTTTGGCATACTAAAATCTCCTTCTGCTGTTCTGACACCATGTCAGTAACTATATTATACATTATACTGACACGGTGTCAGTATAAATAATTTAACTTTTACCGAAATATTCTGTAGGTTATCCCACTGTTGCCATTTGACCGACGAATATTGTTGTATACAAAAACCGCATATCCGTCAGGATACGCGGTAAAATCTGCAAATCTGGATTTTTACTTTTTCGGCGGCTGTGTTCCTATTATTGTTCCTCCGCCGGCAACAAAATCTCCGTCATAAAGCACAACGGCCTGTCCCGGAGTTATGGCTCTCTGCGGCTCATCAAATACACATTCTATTGTATCTTTATCATACATTCTTACTGTACATGGTGCTTTTTTATGGCTGTAACGTATTTTTGCCATAAATCTCATTTCACCCTTAATTTCACCGATAGCCATATAATTCACGTTGTTTGCGTAAAGTGTTTTTTGGAAAAGAGCGTCGTTTTCGCAGAGAACGACCTCTCTTGTTTCCGGTCTTATTTCATATACATACATCGGTTTGCCGAATGTAATGCCAAGACCTTTTCTCTGTCCGACCGTATAATGGATTATACCCTTATGTTTGCCGAGAACATTTCCGTCCATATCGACAAAATTGCCCGGACGTGATTTTATATTATAATTTTTTTCGATATATCCGCTGTAATCGTTATCGGGAACAAAGCAGATTTCCTGGCTATCATGCTTTCTGGAAACAAAGTCGTCTATATTTTCCGCAATTTTTCTTATTTCGTCCTTAGTATAATCTCCGACAGGCATAAGCGTTGACTTAAGCTGATCCTGTGTAAGGTTATAAAGTGCATAGGTCTGGTCCTTCTGTGCGGTTGCGGAAAGCTTGATTGCATATCTGCCTGTTACAGGGTGCTTATCTATTCTTGCATAATGTCCGGTAGCTATATAATCCGCACCTATTTCCTTTGAACGTCTTAAAAGAGATTCCCATTTAACATATCGGTTACAGGCGATACATGGATTTGGAGTATGACCTTTGCTGTATTCATCGACAAAATAATCAATTACGTATTTCTTGAAATCATCTCTGAAATTCATTACATAATACGGAATATCCAATTTAAAAGCTACTCTTCTTGCATCATCAACTGCCGAAAGTCCGCAGCATCCGCCGTTATCGGCTATTTCCGCAGGATCTTCCTTCTGCCATATCTGCATTGTAACACCTATAACATCATAGCCCTGTTCCTTAAGAAGGTATGCGGCTACAGAGCTGTCAACGCCGCCGGACATACCGACAACAACCTTACCCTTACTCATATAAAAACCACCTTTATATCAAATAAAATTTACTGTCAATACCTTAATAATTTATTATATCAAACAACAGATACAATTTAAACCGTTTAAATAAATTCGGTTATTATTTTTATGAAGAAAATAGTTATTACAACAATAATAAGCGGCTTAACAAAGCCGGAGCCCTTTGAAGAAAAACACCTTGCACCTATATAATTTCCGGCTATTCCGAAAACTCCGGCAATCAGACCGAGTGGAAAATATACCTTGCCGTTCATTACAAAAACAACAAGTGCCGATATATTTGTCGTAAGATTGATGGCTTTTGTTACTCCGGCGGCTTTATTAAGCTCCAGATGAGCAAGTCCTGTCAGAAGCAGAAGAAGAAAAGTGCCGGTTCCCGGTCCGTAAAAGCCGTCATATATGCCGACTCCGAAGGCTATACAGGCGGAAATAACCGCTGTTTTTACCTCTGAATATTGTTTTCTCTGAACATCCATATTTTTGCTTTTAAGAACATATACGGCAATAACGGGAAGTATAAAGAGCATTATTATTTTGAATTTTTCATCACTGACCATCAATGCGATGTTTGCACCTATCGGCGAGCCTATCAACGCAAAAACGATACATATAACCGAAAGCTTAAGCGGAATAAAGCCTTCCTTTGCGAACTTCAATGTCGATGCAGATGTACCCATAGCGGCAGAAAGCTTATTGGTTGCTATCGCCGTATGCACCGGAAGCCCGGTAAGCATAAAAACCGGAAGAGTTATAAGTCCGCCGCCTCCGGCAACGGAATCGACAAAGCCTGCAACAAAAACCATAACGCAGACCAATATATACATTGGAATTGAAACCATAATTATTCTCCTTTTACACATAGAAAAACGGCAGTCACAAATAAATCAGGACTGCCGTCAAGCTGATAACGGGATTTGAACCCGTGACCTCGTCATTACCAATGACGTGCTCTACCTACTGAGCCATATCAGCACGTAAATAGTATTATACTAAAATATTATTAACTTGTCAAATATTTTAACCTAAATCAAAGGTATTGGAAGAAGAACGAAAAAAATCAATACAGGTTACAGCTATATGACCGAAGCCGAAAATTTTCGGCTTGGTTTGTTACTGTAATTTAATATCTAAGAAAATAAAAAAGATAGATACTGTAATGAAGTGAACCTATCTTTTTTATTTGTATTTGAACCGATTATAATTTAATTTCTATCGACTTATCGAGCAATATGGAATTTTCCGTAACAACACAGTCATATGCAAGAATATTTACTCCGGCGTTATATGCGGTCTTTAACGCATCGGCAAAAGCCTTATCTCTTTCGGCATTGGGTGCAAAAGCGGTTATGCCCTTCATCTGTATTACAAAAAGCACCGAACATTCATAGCCTTCCGATTTTGCCGAAACAAGCTCATGTATATGCTTTGTGCCTCTTTCGGTCGGTGAATCCGGAAACATAGCCGTTGAGTTTACGTCCAGAGTTACACCCTTTACCTCGACAAAGCCTTTTCTGCTGTCCTTTTCATAGTATATGTCAAAACGTGATGAGCCATATTTAACTTCTCGCTTTATATACTGCGGAATACCGATTTCGGATATATGTCCGTCTTCCAGAGCCTCTGCGGCAACGGCGTTTGGTATTTGCGAATCAATGTTTACAAGCTGTCCGCCCTTTTCTATTGACGTAAGCGAATACCTTGTTTTTCGTGAAGGATTATTTCCTTCCTCCAATATGCACCGGCTGCCGCTTATCATAAGCTCGCCGAGCCTGCCGGTGTTTCTTACGTGGACACGCTCGGTTTTTCCGTCAACAAGCACCTCTGCGATAAAACGGTTCGGTCTGGAAAGAAATATTCCTTCTTTTATATTTTCGTATTTCATATCAATGTCTGCCCGTAACGTCTTTAATTTCTACCGGTTCAAAACGGTATTTCTGCTTTACGTTGGGATATTTTTCGTGGTCAACCTCGGAAACAAACATATCATAAGGACGTATATAAAGCTTTGTATCACCGTAAAGTGCTCTGTAAACAACATATCGCTCTCCGGTTTCGCTGTGTATTGCCGTATCCTCGACAAAGTAATAATTTCCTTTGAAATGACGGTATATTTTCTTGGTTTCCATACGGACACTCCCTTTTACTGATGATATGTTGAAAGAAAATCAGCAAGCTCTTTACAAGCATATTCAAGCTGTTCCTTTTCGGGAAGATAAACAATTCTGAAATGGTCGGGCTGATCCCAATGGAAGCCACGTCCGTGTGTAACAAGTATTTTCTTCTTGCGGAGGAAATCAAGAGCGAACTGCTCATCATCATGTATATTGAATTTCTCTATATCAAGCTTAGGGAAAATATAGAATGCAGCTTTTGGCTTAACAACGCTTACGCCGGGAATGTCGTTGAGCATATTGTAAATAACCTCTCTCTGCTCATAGATACGTCCGCCGGGCAGAAGAAGCTCGTCAGCAGACTGGATTCCGCCCATTGCCGTCTGTATAATAGACTGGCCGGGAACATTTGAGCAAAGACGCATTGATGAAAGCATATTAAGGCCTTCGATATAGCCCTTTACTTTGCTCTTATCGCCCGAAAGGCACATCCAGCCACATCTCCATCCGGCAACACGATGCGATTTTGAAAGACCGTTTAAGTTTACACAGAAAAGATCCGGGCATAATGAGCTTATAGCTGTATGCTTAAGTCCATCCATAACAAGTCTGTCATATATTTCATCCGCAAATATTATAAGTTCATTTTCTCTTGCAACATCAACGATGTCCTGAAGAACCTCTCTGGGATACAAAGCACCTGTCGGGTTGTTGGGATTGATTACAACAATACCCTTTGTTCTTGATGTTACCTTGCTCTTAATATCCTCAATGTCGGGATACCATTCTGCCTGCTCATCGCAATGATAATGAACTGCCGTACCTCCGGCAAGAGTTATTGATGCTGTCCAAAGCGGATAATCCGGCGAAGGAACAAGTATTTCATCGCCTGTGTTAAGAAGTCCCTGCATAGCCATTGCAATAAGCTCGCTTACGCCGTTTCCTGTATAGATGTCGTCAATGTCAACATTAGGAATATTCTTAAGCTGACAGTACTGCATGATAGCCTTTCTTGCGGAGAAAAGTCCCTTTGATGATGAATAGCCCTCTGTATCACGAAGGTTATAAATCATATCTCTTATCATTTCGTCAGGTGCCTCAAAACGGAAAGGTGCCGGATTGCCTATGTTGAGCTTGAGTATTCTTGTACCCATTGCTTCCATTGCATTTGCCTCGTCCATAACGGGGCCTCTTATATCATAGCTGACGTTGTTAAGCTTTGTTGATTTTTCAAATGTTCTCATTTCTTCCTCACTCCTGATATTAATAATATTTTTGTGCCGAAATCAGAGTTAATAATAACCGCATAAAAAAAACGCCCCAAGCACAACGCTTAGGGCGGATAAATATCCGTGTTACCACCTAAATTCAAGGCAAAAGCCTCACACTCTGCCGGTACTGACATACCGCTTCCTTATAACGTAGGAATTACGTTGAAGCCTACTTGCCGAAGCTTTCGGTTCAAAGCTCAAAGACTGCTTCATTCTGTCCGTATAAAGGCTTGCAGCTTACGCCTTCTCTCTGAAATACCGCAACAGGATTACTCCTTCTTATCACTGCTTTTAGGATTTATTTCATTAATTTGTATTATACACGCTGAATAAATATTGTCAATAGTGATTGCTGTATTTTATTAAACACAAATTTTACAATCACAGTTTAATCATAGCTCGACCTCGGTCAATTCTCCGTCATCAAAAACAACCGCAGTTTCAAAACCTGCCTCTTTTGCAAGCCTTTCTGCCTCATCGAATTTATAGCAGAGTCCTTCCGTATCATGTGCATCGCCGGAGAAAATAATTCTTCCGCCGAGCAGATTCCATTTTTTAAGTATATCGAATGACGGATAAGGAACCGAGCGATAGCCTCTGTATATAGCTCCGGTATTGATTTCTATTATTTTGTCCTTTGCCGCCGCAACGTCAAGCACCTCATCAACGGCATAGGTATAGCGTTCATCGGATGTATCGAAAAGCTTATTGCCTTCGTTGAACTTTGTTACAAGGTCGATATGACCGAGAATATCACTGCCGTTTACAGAACACGCCTTTACAACGGCTTTATAATAATCCTCGCAGAATGCCATATAATCGCCGCTGTAATACTGCTTTACGTTATTTACGAATATTTCCTCCGATTCATCAACGGGCAGATATTTTCCGTTTTTAAAAACATAATGCACCGAGGAAATAACATAATCGAATATATGCAGATCCTGTATATCCGAATACAGATCTCTTTCTATTCCGAGATAAATTTCAAGTCTTCCGTCATACTCACGCCGTATTCTTTTAACAGCCTCGATATAGTTTGCCGTTGCCTCCGTACTCATGCAATAGCTTTCGTCAAATGGCGTATGCGAATGTCCGCTGAAGCCGAGAGCGTCCATGCCCTTGGTATATGCCGCTTTTGCCATAATATCAACCGTTTCCTTGCCGTCACAGAACAATGTGTGTGTATGAAAGTCAGACTTAATCATTTTGTCATCTTCTCCTGCTTTACCTTATGGTCTATTACGTGTCTTGAAGCGAGTTCCTTTGTTATATCATCAATAGAGATGCCCATTTCAATCATCATAACCATTACATGATAGCACAAATCGGAAACTTCGTATATAGTTTCTTTTTTATCATCGGCCTTTGCCGCAATAATAACCTCTGTGGACTCTTCTCCGACCTTTTTGAGTATTTTATCGATACCCTTTTCAAAGAGATAGGTTGTATATGAGCCTTCCTTTTTATCTGTTTTTCTGCCTTCGATAAGCTTCATAAGGCCTTCGTAGGAGAAATAATTAACATCCTTGTTTTCATACACAAGGTCATTAAAGCAGCTGTCTGCTCCGGTATGACAGGCAGGGCCGTCCTTTTTGACAAGCACTGTGAGCGCATCTCTGTCGCAGTCGGCTGTTATGCTGACAATATGCTGATAGTTTCCCGATGTTTCGCCCTTTCTCCAAAGCTCCTGTCTTGAGCGTGACCAGAAGCAGGTTTTGCCTTCCTTCATGCTTATTTCAAGGCTTTCTTTGTTCATATATGCAACGGTAAGCACCCTTTTGCTTTCTGCATCCTGTACAACTGCGGGAATAAGTCCCTTTTCGTCAAACTTAAGTTCATTTATATCAAGCATAGCTGTTTCTCCTTATATTCTCATGTTAATTCCTTCGTTTTTGAGTGTTTTCTTTAAATCACGAATGTCTACCTCACCAAAATGGAATATTGATGCGGCAAGACCGGCATCCACCTTCGGAAGAGTTTTGAAAAGCTTAACAAAGTCCTCCTTACAGCCGGCACCGCCGGATGCAATGACCGGTATGGACACAACACTGCATACGGCATCAAGCATTTCAAGGTCAAAGCCGTTTTTAACTCCGTCAGTATCAATGCTGTTTACGACAATTTCGCCTGCTCCGTTTGCAACGCATTTTTTAATCCATTCGATTGCGTCCATGCCGGTGTTGTCACGGCCGCCTCTGGAAAATACGGTAAAGCGTCCGTCAACACGCTTTACGTCAACGGAAAGCACAACGCACTGGTCGCCGTATTTCTTTGCGGCATCAAGTATAAGCGAAGGATTTTTGATTGCACCGGAATTTACGCTGACCTTGTCCGCTCCGCATTTAAGCACTCTGTCAAAATCCTCGACTGTGTTTATGCCGCCGCCGACCGTAAGCGGAATGAAAATCTGTTCCGCAACCTTTTTCAATATATCGGTAAAAAGCGTTCTTCCTTCCGCAGATGCGGTTATGTCATAAAAAACAAGCTCATCAGCACCGCCGTCAGAATAAAATCTTGCAAGGTCAACAGGCGAGGAAACGTCCGAAAGTCCAAGAAAATTAACGCCTTTTACAACTCGTCCGTCCTTTACGTCAAGGCACGGAATAATACGTTTTGTTATCATTGTGCCGCCTCCTTTGCTGTCTTTACCGCCTCGGAAAGGTCAACGGCGTTTTCATAAAGTGCCTTGCCGAGTATTGCGCCGTACATATTCATTGAGGCAAGCTTCTTTATGTCTGCTATTGTTGACACTCCGCCTGAGGCAACGATGTCTATATTAAAGCTTTCGTTAAGCTTTTTATAAAGCTCTGTATTTGTTCCGCCAAGCATACCGTCTTTGGATATGTCTGTGCAGATAATGGTTTTTACACCGATTTTTTCGAGATGATCGCAAAAATCAAAACATTTTATTGCTGTTGTTTCAAGCCAGCCCTTTATAGCCACAAGTCCATCTCGGATGTCAACGCCTACGGCAATTTTATCACCGTATTTATTAACCGCTCTTTTAAGAAATGCACTATCCTTGACTGCTGCTGTTCCGAGAATAACTCTTGAAACACCTATATTTATATATTTATCGACAGTTTCATCGTTTCTGATTCCGCCGCCTATTTCCACCTTCATACCTGTTTTTTCAACGATAGCTTTAACGGTTTCTATATTTGCCGTTGTTCCGTCCTTTGCACCTTCGAGATCGACAACGTGAAGCCATTCAGCACCGCTTTTTTCAAACTTTTCGGCAAACTCCGGTGGATTATTGCTGTATACGGTCATTTGCTCATAATCGCCTTTTTTTAATCTGACCGCACAGCCGTTATATAAATCTATTGCAGGAATAATATACATATTTTTCTCCTTTATAATACCACATTATAATTCACAGAATGCCTTAAGTATTCCGAGTCCGACTTCTCCGCTTTTTTCCGGGTGGAATTGTGTTCCGTATACATTTCCGTTTTCAACCGATGCCGTAAGCAAAGCACTGTATTCCGCATAAGCAGTAACCGATTCTTCGCAGTCTGCGGCATAATATGAATGAACGAAATACACACAGTCGCCTTCGTTTGTGTATTTATATATGCGGCTCTTTTCCTTGTTTTTAGGGAAAATAAGTCCGTTCCAACCGATATGCGGTATTTTAAGACCTTTATCTATAACGCCATCAATGGGCTTTACACTTCCCTTTATAAGTCCAAGCCCTTCGTATTCACCGTATTCATAGCTTTTATCGAACAAAAGCTGCATACCGAGGCAGATTCCGAGTATAGGCTTGCCCTTTTCCGCCTGCTCCTTAACGACCTTATCCAGTCCGCTTTCTCTAAGCTTTTCTGCAGCATCACCGAAAGCACCTACTCCGGGAAGTATTATTCTGTCGCTTTTATCTATTATATCCTTATCGTTGGTAACAACCGCCTCTTCGCCGATAAAGGCAAAGGAGCTTTTCAGAGAAAAAAGGTTGCCAACTCCGTAATCAATTATTGCTGTCAATTATGTCATCTCCCTTTGCCGGTATTAAAGAACGCCCTTTGTAGAAGGTATTTCGTCCGCAAATTCTTCGTCTATTTTAACTGCCTTTGCCAATGTTCTGCCGAAAGCCTTAAATGTTCCTTCGATAATATGATGTGAATTTGTTCCGGCAAGCTGTTTTATATGAAGGCTCATTGGAAGATTTCTTATAAAGCCTGCAAAAAACTCCTCCGTAAGCTCTGTATCAAATGTTCCGACCTTTTCCGTCGGTATATCCAGTCCATAGCCTAAAAAACTTCTTCCGCTTATATCTATTGCACAGAGTATAAGCGTTTCGTCCATAGGAAGGATTATATCGCCGTAACGGCATATTCCACGCATATCGCCGAGAGCATTTTTGAACGCCTGTCCGAGAACAATGGCAATATCCTCAACGCTGTGGTGGTCGTCAACATCAACATCACCCTTGCAGTTCACAACAAGGTCGAAACGTCCGTGCTTTGCAAAAAGCGTAAGCATATGGTCAAGGAAACCAACGCCTGTCGAAATTTCGCTGTTTCCGCTTCCGTCAAGGCAGAGAGAAACATATACGTCCGTTTCTGCGGTTTTTCTGCTTATTTCCGCTGTTCTCATCGGTTTTCCTCCTTAAATATCGTTTCCAGTGTATTGATAAGAGCCGTCATCTGCTCCTTTGTTCCTATTGTTATTCTCAGATAATCCTTTATTCTTTCCTTATCGAAATGACGGACAAGTATGCCCTTGGCCTTAAGCTTTAAATAAAGCTCGCCGCCTTCCATTCTGTCGGTTCTTGCAAAAACAAAGTTTGAGCATGACGCAAGCACCTCAAAGCCGAGCTTGACAAGCTCTGTCGTTGTGTATCTTCTGTTTTCGATTATCTTTTGGCAGTTATTTCTGTAATACTCCGCATCGTTTAGAGATGCCTCTCCTGCCGCAAGCGTAAGACGGTTTATATTATAAGGATTTGTCGAAAACTTGATTTTTGTTAAATCCGCTATAAGCTCTGCATTGCCTATTGCATAGCCAAGACGTCCTCCGGCAAGAGAACGTGATTTGGAATAGGTCTGTACAACGAGCAGATTGTCATATTCGTTCACAAGCTGAACACAGCTTTCGCCGCCGAAATCTATATAAGCCTCATCTATGATTACAACATGGTCCTTATTGGACTCGATTATTTTTCTTATGCAGTCAAGCGGAAGTATAAGCCCCGTAGGTGCATTGGGATTTGCTATAAAAATACAGCGGTTAAGGTTGAGATAATCCTCAACGCCTATCGAGAAATCCGCTCTCAACGGAATAACCTTTGCATCTATATTGTAAAGATCGGCAAATACCTGATAAAAGCCGTATGTAATATCGGCAAAAGCCGCTCCGTCCTCGCAGAAAGCCATAAACGAAAAATTGAGCACTTCGTCCGAGCCGTTTCCGATAAATATGTTTTCCGGCTTAACGCCATAGGTTTCTGCAAGTCTTTTGGTAAGTCCGGTACAGACCGGATCGGGATAAAGCTCCAGCTTATTTATTTCCTCGCTGTTTATTGCCTCAACAACCTTCGGCGAAGGAGGAAACGGTGACTCATTTGTATTAAGCTTTATATACTGCATATCCTTAGGCTGTTCACCGGGAACATATTCCTCAAGAGAGACATATTTTTTATCCATAAATCTGCTCATAGCCGTACCTCCTTAAAAGCCTGCCTTATCAAATCTTACGAGTGCGGAGCGTGCATGAGCCGAAAGACCTTCCTTTTCCGCAAAGTATGCAATATCCTCACATACAGCTCCGAGAGCCTCTTTTGTATAATAAGTGAAGGCTGATTTCTTAACAAAATCATCTACCGAAAGCGGACTTGAAAATCTTGCCGTTCCGCTTGTGGGAAGTGTATGATTAGGGCCTGCATAATAATCTCCGAGAGCCTCCGGGCAGTTCTTTCCGAGGAAAATCGAACCTGCATTTTTAATTCTGTCGAGATAATCAAACGGATTGTCTACGCAAAGCTCAAGATGCTCGGGAGCTATTGTATTGGCTATCTCTATGCCCTGTTCTATATTGTCGGCAACGATTATTTTGCCGTTGTTCTCTATTGACGCTCTTGCTATTTCCTCTCTGGGGAGTATTCTGAGCTGTGCCTCTATCTGCTCGGCAACCTCATCGGCAAGCTTACGGCTGTCGGTAACGAGTACGGCTGAGGCAAGCTTATCATGCTCTGCCTGTGAAAGCATATCTGCCGCAACGGTCTTTGCAGAACAAGTACCATCAGCGATGACAAGAATTTCGCTTGGGCCTGCAATCATATCAATGTTTACCATACCGAAAACCTGTTTTTTTGCCTCTGCAACAAAGGCATTGCCGGGGCCAACTATTTTATCAACTCTCGGAATCGACTCAGTTCCGTAAGCAAGAGCCGCAATCGCCTGTGCTCCTCCGACCTTAAATATACGGTCAACACCGGCTGTTTTTGCGGCGGCAAGAATAACAGGATTGATTTTGCCTTCCTTTGCCGGAGTTGTCATAACGATTTCCTTAACGCCGGCAAGCTTTGCAGGAACGACATTCATAAGCACCGTTGAAGGATAAGCCGCTGTGCCTCCGGGAACATATACGCCGGCACGCTCAAGAGGAATTATTTTCTGACCGAGAACTATTCCGTCCTTTTCGGCAACAACAAAGCTGCTGCGTACCTGGTGCTTGTGATAGTCATATATATTCTGCTTTGCCTGTTTGATTATTCTCAAAAATTCATCATCAACGGCATTGAATGCCTCTTCAATTTCTTCGTCTGTTACCTCAAGGCAGTCGGTAACTGTGTTATCGAATTTTTCGCAATATTTAAAAAGAGCCTTATCTCCGTTTTTTCTTACGTCGGCAATTATGTCCGCAACAATGTCCTCTACGCCTGTTGCCGAAATGCCTCTTGCAAATATTTCTTCTGCCGATGTATTTGAATATTCCATTATTTTAATCATCAGTTTTCACCCTCAAATCCGCAAACGGAGTTAATGCTTTCGCAAAGCTCCATTATCTCTTTATTTTTGAATTTATAGCTAACCTTGTTGGAAATAAGTCTTGCACTTATAGGAAGAATTTCCTCAAGAACGGCAAGATTGTTTTCCTTAAGCGTTGTTCCCGTTTCGACAATATCGACTATTACGTCGCTCATCTTCAAAATAGGTGCAAGCTCGATTGAGCCGTTGAGCTTTATAATATCTATCTGACGGCTTTGTGACGCATAATACTGCTTGGCGATATTGGGAAACTTTGTGGCAACCCTTAATGCCCTTGCTGTGTTGTCCCTGAAGCCCTTAGGGCCTGCAACGCACATACGGCATTTTCCCATATTGAGATCCAGAAGCTCATATACGTCCGGCTCATACTCAAGGAGTATATCCTTTCCGGCAACACCTATGTCTGCCGCACCTCTTTCGACATATATCGCAACATCGGAAGGCTTTACCCAGAAATATCTTATGCTGTTTTCTTCGCTTTCGAATATAAGCTTTCTGTTTGTTTCGAGTATCGACGGACAGCTGTATCCGGCTTTATCGAATATATCATATACCTTCTCTCCCAGTCGTCCTTTGGGAAGAGCTACATTAATTATCTCTCTCAATGCTCTCAAGCCCCCTTTCTGTCATGCGGTAAACCTTTCCGTATCTTCCGTTTGCCGGTATACATTTAAGCACCGCAACCGATGAATTTTCCTTACTGAGCTGTTGCACTGCGGCTGTAAGCTCCTTTGCGGAAACGCTGTCATCATATACAACAAGCACATCTGCATCGTTTTCCTCATCGGTAAGATTGAGCCAGTCCAGCATATCCAGATAAACCGCAAAGCCGATTGCTCCGGCCTTTTTGCCGAACTTATACACAAGATTGTCATAACGTCCGCCGGAAAGAATGTTGGAAGGAATTCCGGCAACATAGCCCTTGAAAACTATGCCGTTATAATAATTCATATCGTTTATTATTGAAAAATCAATATTTATATTTTTTTCACAGCCGTAAAGCTTTAATATTTCATAAACACCCTTAAGCTCGTTTATGGCTGAATCGGTTTTTTCGTTTATGCTGAGCTGTTCAAGCTCTTCGGTTATTTTCTCAAAGGGGCCGTAAAGAGAGGCAAGCTGGACAGCTCTTCTTGTGACTGCCTTGCTTATTCCGGCTCTTTCGCATTCTCTTTCGATTGCCGTTGAATTTTTTTCACCGATATATTTAAGAATGGAATCTCTCATTCCTTCCGGAAGAGTTCCGAGAAGCTCGCTTATGAGTCCGGAATGGGAAATATCAAGAATATAATTTTCAGAAATCTGCATAAGGCTCTTTACCGCAAGCATAAGCACCTCGCCTGTTGAATAAAGGTCAATATCGCCGATACATTCAAGGCCCGTCTGGAGAATTTCGCTGAATTCGTGGCTGCCCTTTCTTGCTCTGTATACATTTTCGTTATAGTAGACCTTTTGTGTTTCTCCGCTGTCCTTAATGTTTTTGACGATTGAAAGAGTTACGTCGGGCTTAAGCGCCATAAGCTTTCCGTTAAGGTCGGTAAAGGTGATTATATTACTGCTCAAAAGAAAGTTTTTGTTTTCGGCATAGAGGTCGTATTCCTCGAACTTACTCATTTTGTACTGTTTGTAGCCGAATTTTTTATAAAGATTTTTGAAGCTTAAAATTGCTTCTTCATCATTTCTGATATGTATAATATTCTCGTTCATAATTCTGCTCCCCCGTTTTTGATGTCAACATTATAACTCACCTGTTGTAGTTAGTCAATAATTTACTTTATTAAATTATCGAATTAGTGAATTAGCATGGTAAAGTGATATGATAAACGTCATAAAATCGGCTCTAAACCGTTACATTATATAATTAGTGTGTATTGATTAAAAAGTTTTGGTGGATTATAATTAGTAAAAACAGGTTAGAAATTTCATTGAAAGGATGTAATATTTATGGAACTTATCAAAAAAGCACTGCTTGCTTATATAACGGTCGGCTTTGTTTTTATAATAATGGGCATATGCTTTCTTGCATGGCCGCATGCATCCCTTGTTACCATATGTTATGCAATCGGTGCAGTCGTTCTTATATGGGGAATTGTGAAAATAGTTGATTTCGTTAAGAACAGGGAAAAAGGATTTTCGTATCAGTTCAATCTTGTTCTCGGCATATTTCTTGCGGCTGTCGGACTTATTCTTATAATAAATCCCGATATAATCATTCCGATACTTCCTATCGTTGTCGGAATAATACTTACCGCAGACGGCATACAGAAGATAAAAGCCGGATTCGACGCTAAAAGAATGCTCCATGAAAAATGGTGGCTTATCGAGATTGTCGCACTCATCACCATAGTATTCGGCATATGCCTTATACTCAACCCGTTTGCGATAACAAATGTCGTTGTAAGGCTTATCGGTTTTGCCCTTCTTATCGACGGTGTCCAGAACCTTATCGTTATAGTAAGCACATTCAAGCTTATGAGCACAATGGTTTCCGATGATGATGTTAAAAATGCCGAATATGTTGAATCCGACATACCTTACGCAGACAACAGCGATGTAAAGACAGAAAAGATTGACGATTCGGAAATAATCGTTGAGGACAACAATGACAAGGATTAATTGTGAACAACAAAAAGCAGATGGCTAAAACCACCTGCTTTATTTTTCACAAATATATACTTTTTTACCAATCGGCAATTTTATAAAATCATTTTGCGGCTTTACAAGTCGCAAGGGTGTATTGCGAGGGAGGAAGCTCTTAGAATTGCGAATACTGACTGTGCAAGATGGCACAGTTGCGTTAGCAACTTTCGTTTACGAAAGTCATGACCAACGACTTTCCTCCCTCGCACTCCCTCCTTTCCGGACACGCTTAAGTTACGAAAATTGCTAACCTTCGCAGGAATGCTGCTCGGTCTTAACGCAATTTTGAAATGTCGGCTGTCCAAGTTAATACAGAATTTTAAATAATAATATTATATCAAAAAATCTTTTTTAGGATTGTAGGCTTAAGAGCAAAGCCCTTAGGTATATCCGTAGTTATTATATTAAGCTATTTTCAAAATTGATTTTCCATGCCTTTGACTATTCCGCAGGTCTTTCCTGTGCTCCTTCAGCGCCGACTGCGTTTAATGCCTCGCTAATAATATCTGTTTTTGCATCTGACCAAGGATAGTTTTCCGATTCAAAGCCGGCTGACTCCATAAGCTCCTTACCGCTTTCGCCGATAAGTGCCACTGCCGTATTTCCGGCAAGCATAAGCTGTTCGTTTATTTCCGCAAGCTTATCTGAGTCCTGCTCGCTGAGCCATTCGGCAACAACCTGTTTTGTTTCATTTGCATTCATTGTTGTGTCTATGCTCCAATCAAGAAGCTCTGCACCGAAAGGAACGGCTTTGAGCGAGCTTCCGGCTGTACCGACCTCCATATTGTCTCTTATATCCACAAGTACGGAAATAAGCTTTTCTTCGTCCTCTGCATTAATATCTGCCGCATCGGAGGCTGTGTCCGTTGTTTCTGTCTTTGAACTGTCAGGCGTTGATGTATCTGATTTTGCACAGGCGGAAAGTGCCATTGCCGATACCGCCATTAAAACAATAATATTCTGCTTAATTGATTTCTTCATATTTAACACTTCCTTTATCATTTTTAGGAATATACTTAATTTATGTATTCATATTATACAGCTTTATTTTTCCGTATCAATATAAGTCGGCAATTTGAAATATTTTCTTAAGATATTTTTCATTTATATTTAGCTTTGGCAAGTATTGATTATATTTATACCGTATGATACATTAATATTACAGTTTTTTATTAAGGAGGAACACAAATGAAAAAATTTTTAGCGGTATTGACAGCATCAATACTCACTGTTTCATCGGCAACTGCTGTTTTTGCGGCAGACAATGCTACTGATTACACAGAGGCACTCACTTATGTAACAGAAAACAAGATAATGGTCGGCGATGACAAGGGCGAGTTCAACGGAGATGCGGAAATAACACTTGAACAGGTATTACAGGTGCTTTACACTCTTTGTGAAAAACCCAATTTAGGAAAAGACACAGCTAAGTTCGAAAACATCGATGGCACATGGTTTGAAGCAGCCGTTGACTGGGCACAGGAAGCCGGAATTATTGAAAACGGCACAGTATTCAATATCGGTTCATTGGTTACAGGCAATGACGCAAAAGCTGTATTTGAAAAATATAAAGAATACCTTCATATTAAATTAGACACAGAAAAGCTCACAGCTATCGGTGATAAGGCTTTAACAAGAAACGACTTCGCAGCCATTATTCTTAACTATTCAAAGGAAACAAAACAGATCGAAATGAACGCAAAGGACTATATTGCCGCAAATTCCGACAAATGGTTCTTAACAGGAAAAACAGAATACATTGTTCAGGCAATGACAGTATCAAAGGATTATTCATTCACAAACTTCCTTGAAGGCACAGATTATACAGCAACAGACAACGGCGAAAGCGTTGTTTTAAAAGGCATAAGCGGAGAAATGTGGATGACAAAAATGTCAAAGGTTATCGCTACATATACAAAAGAAGACGGTTCACCTCTTACAGCCGATGATTTCGTAAAAGATACATTCATCAACATAAAGGCAATTCCTTCGGCAAACACAAACTTTGCTATGTTTGTTCCGACAGAATATAAGCTTACTGTTGAAACAGCATGGGGAGATATACTTTACACAAACAGACTTGCTGTTCCTCATTTCTACGGAGATTATCTTGTTTGCAGAGCCGGCGAAGACGGAACACCCGATTTATCGGATGTATGGGTTGTAAACGGCTTAAGCTTCAACACAACATATAACGTACCTCAGAATTGATTTGATTAACACAAAACTCCCTATCCGAAACGGACAGGGAGTTTTTTTCACGGCTTATTTTATTTACTGAATATTCCGCTTTCTTTTATTGCTTTTGCAGCCTCTTTTATTTCTTCAACGGAATGAGTGAGCGCAAGACGTGCATAGCCTTCTCCGTCCTCACCGAAGGCAGAACCGGGAGTTACAATAACGCCTGTCTTTTCCATTAAATCCATAACAAAATCATTCGATGATTTATATTTTTCGGGTATTCTTGTCCACATGAACATACTGCCTGTGCTGAGCTTTACGGGCCAGCCGGCTTCGCCGAATTCCTTGCTTAATACTTCACGACGGAGACGGTATTCTTCTCTGTTTTTGATGATGTTATCCATCGGAGAGTTAAGAGCGGCAACAGCGGCATACTGCACCGGAAGGAATACACCGTAGTCAATCTGTGAACGGAGTTTTTTGAACTCGGAAATAATCTGTTTGTTTCCGATACAGAAGGATATTCTCGCACCTGTCAGATTATATGCCTTTGAAAGTGAGTTGAACTCAACACCGACCTCTTTTGCACCTTCAAACGCAAGGAATGATGTTCCTTCATAGCCGTCAAATGTCATTTCGGAATAGGCATTGTCATGTATAACGATTACGTTATATTTCTTTGCCCATGCAATAAGTTTAGGATAAAACTCCGGTCTTACTGCCGCCGAAACAGGGTTTGCGGGATATGAAACAAGTATAGCCTTTGCTTTGTATGCAATATCCTCGGGAATTGAATCGAGGTCAAGCTCATAGTTATTCTCTTCCTTAAGATGATAATATTCGATATGTGCACCCGAAAGGAACGGTCCTATCTCGAAAATAGGATAACAGGGTGCAGGAACAAGGCAAATATCATCAGGATTGAAAAGTGTAAGTCCGATATGAGCAAGTCCTTCCTGTGAACCGTTTACGGAAGTGATTTCGTCAGCCTCAAGGTCAACACCGTAACGGCGTTTGTACCAGCCGATTACCGCTTCTGTAAGCTCGGGAATATCAGCGATTGCATATTTGAATTTTGCAGGATCATGGGCAGCCTCCAAAAGTGCCTCCATAGACGCCTTTTCGGGCACAAAGTCCGGCGTTCCTACAGAAAAATCATATACTTTTTTTCCTTCTTTTATTAATTCTCTTTTCTTTTCATTAAGAACTGTAAAAATACCGTCCTTAAAATGGTTCATTCTGTCAGCGAATTTAAATTCCATGGTATCTCTCCTCTCTTTAGGTTAATTCTACCACAAAAGAGGACAAAATGCTATATTGCTTTTATCCAATATCCCATATTCTCCGAATTTTTTATAGGCATAAATTCGTCAAAACCGTTTTTTGCGGCCGACAAATCGGTTATTTCTCCGGCAACGGCAACATAGCTCTTTTCCTTATCCTTTCCGAAAAGTATGTGGCCGCCCTTTGCTGCTCTGTATCGCAGATATGTATTTCTCAAAATTCCGAGCGGTATATCCGTTGTATATGCCTCACGATAACCGAGCTTTATCCATTGGCGGAAATCGTCGGTTATAAGATGCTCATGGGTGGCAAACAGACCGTCTTCGGCTTTATTTTCCTCGTTATTGTATGATACTGCACTATTATCCGAAGCAGGCTCGTCATTGAGTATTTCGTTTTTATCAATTACACCCATTTCGTCCAAAAGCTCCAGCTCACGACGGAATTTTCTTGCTATATCACGGAATGTATCATGCGGAGAAATGACTGCATTATCATAAAACGGCATAGTCGGCGGAATTTCAGACACAGCTTCCGCCGCCGTTATTTCGGCGTTCTGTTCGGCATTTTCGGCAGGTGTTTCAATTTCGGATATTTCTTCATTTGGACAGCTTTCTTCTGCCTCGGCATTTTCCATTTCGGTGACATATATATCAACCGGTAATTCTTCGGTTTTAATCGGTTCGGCGGTATATTTTCTGCCGTTTTCATATATTTCAAGAGAATATTTATATTCAAATGTATTTGAAACAAAGCCGTCGAGAATTATATTCTCCGGCATACGGCTTTTGCAGACAGCGGCGGCACTTATGTCCTCAAACATTATTCCGCTTCCGAACATATTCTGCGGATCGAATTTGGTTTCAAGAATTCCGTTTTGCCCTTTTAGCTTAAGCTCTCCGACAAAGACAGCCGCACTCTGCTTTATTCCCGGAGCAATGAGATACAGCTTAAAACCGGAAGAGCCGACAGTGCCTATTTTTCCGACATAAGCATAAAGTCTGCCCTTTCCGTTTATTACCTCCATATCACAGCTTCCGTTTATATTCTGAAATCCGTTTTTGCCCGTAAGCAGAACAAAAACTCTGTTGTATTTCCTGTTTACCATATTTATCCCTCCTTAGTGGAATATATATGGCTTATCCGGCTTTATTAGAACAGAAAATTAATCTATATCAAATTTGATTGTGCTTGTGTCCTCATAATCAAGTATAGAATCCTCATCAATCATATGGAATTTAAGCTTGATTGACTCGATGTCTTCAATACCACTCTTGTTAAGGCTTGCTTTAAGGAAGGTCATGTCTGTTATGACCTTTTTGCCTGAATCGACCGAGCATGAGAATACGGGAGATATTTCTTCACCGTTTACATATACATTTTTGGCTGTAAAACGATAATCTGTATCCGAATTGTTTTCGATAATAAGATTTACCTTCTGACCGCCGAGGCTTGCTTTTTCAACGCCTGTAAAGGTTATTTTTATGTCGTTGTCGTTGTAAATAACCTTTCTTGTTCCTCTTATGCCATCATCATCGTCTTTATCGTTCTTTGAGCTGCTTGAGCTTTTTGATGATTTAAGGGAAACGGTGTTTGTTGAATCGTCCCAGCTTACCTCTTTGTCAACTGCCTCTGCAACGGCTCTGATGGGAAGATATGTTGTACCGTCATAAATAAACGGTTCCTTGTCTGTTATGAGAGTATCTCCGTCAATTTTTATGCTTATGTTTCTGAATGTAACGGGAATGCTGAAATTTCCGGAACGGGCGAATGCTGTTGTAACTCCTCCGACTGCTATTGTTGCGACAAGCGCACCGGCAACAAAATCCTTAAAGCTTTTCATAATTAAATACCACCTATTCTTAAATATTTTATTGTTTAAAATCAATAAATGAATTTTATTACAGTGTTAAGTTAAATTCAATTTACAATTTACTTGCTTTTGTATAAAAAAAGAACCGCAGTTACAAGACTGAATAAATGTAACTACGGTAATATATTTTTATTCTGTAAGCTTTCCGCCAAGTCCCCATTGGTTGACAGGAATAAATGTTATTATAACACGATCGCTCGGAATGTCGGTTTCCGCTGTGATAAGCTCCGTCATTGAGTTGGTGAATATTTCGGCTGACTCCGAGCTTATTTCCTTATAAACCATAAGTGTGACAACTGCAGTATGCTCCGAATGAGAACCTCTCAAATATATATGTGCATTATCCTCTACAACGGCAGAAAGCCATTTGTCACGCTTGCCAAGCTCATTGATGAGTATATCGGCTGAGTCCTTTGTTAATTTGTCTTTCTGAAGATCCGTAAGAGGAAAATTTGTTTTAATACTAATCTGCGGCATAATTAAGACTCCTTTTTTAATTCGTACCAATCATAACAATTTCCTTAACAGCTTCTTTTACGGTTGACGATGAAACATTGTTTTCACTGTCCAATGTTCCGTTTATATATACGGTTTCCTTTGTTACCTGCTGTGTACCGTCCGAGCCCTGCTGAACGACCTTTCGATAGCTCTTGCTCTTTGTGTTATCATACTGATATTCGGTTTCCTTAGGTATTGTTTCGGTCTCCGTAGTTGTTACCGTTGCTTTTACGTTGATAAGCGGTTTTGTCTGTCTTACGGTAAGCTCTTCGCCTACATATATATTCGGTGTTGAATTAAGCTTAGGATTAAGCTCATATACTTCCTGCAATGTCATACCGTAGCTGCTGGCGATATACTGGAGATATTCACCGGATTTAACAGTATGTGTTGCGGTAACCGTTTCGCCGGCTGTTATTTTGTTTTCTGCCGCTTCAACGGTCATTACCGTTGATGTATCAACAAACTGAGTTACTATCTGGACGTCCTCGGAATATGAAATTGAAACATTTTCAACGCCTTCAGGAGTATATTTGTCATTAAGATACTGGAGCACCGTATTTGCAGCTTCCTGATTCGGGAGTGTAACAATTACATTTCCGTTGACCGCAATGGCATATGCCTCTATGTTATAAGCGACCGTATCACGGAGCTTTGTGAACATTGCCTCCGGTGCAACCGCCTGTGTTTTTGCAGATACATGAACGCCTTTAAGCTTTATATCATCCATAATCTGCACGTTTGTACCGACCTGTTCGGCAATAAGCGCCGTAACATTATTGGTGATGTCTGTTTCGGTGATTTTTCTTGTATTGATAACACCGGCACTTTCGCCGTTGACCAGAACCTCACTGCCGTTGCGTCGTGTTGCAAAGCCGATTATACAGGCAAGTATAAGCACGACAACTGCCGCAAGTATGGCAAGCATGCGACGACGTTTATCCATATAAAACGGTTTTTTCTTTCTCTTTTTTCGCTGATTATTATTATCCGTATTTGCGGAATTATTTCTTGCTCCTCTCGCAGAACCGGCTGAACGGCTCTGTCTTGACGAAGATCTTCGTTTTCTCTCTTCCATTAGACCACATCCTTCAGATGATTTTTTCATTTATTTTATAACATTTATTTTAGCCTATCAAAAGAGAATAATCAAGAATTGTAAGATATATTTAAATATTTTATCGAAATAAAGTTAATGCTTAAGCATATTCATACAAATTCATTTTGCGGCTTTACAAGTCGCAAGGTTGCTTAGTTCGATTTGATACAGAGTTTTAAATTAAATAATATCTTCCCGAAAATCATTTGTTAAAATGATTTTCAATAAAGTTTAGGTTCACCCTTTTTAAAGGGTGATGGGGTTTGGGGCAAAGCCCCATAGCTTCAATCAATAATGCAGTGACTTAAGTATTTCGTTTGCCTGCTCAACGATATGCTCCTTGCTTATCTTCTTTGCCTTAGCGGAATCTCTGCTTTCAAGTGCCGCAATAAGGTCGATATGCTGCTGGCTCGGAACATTGATGTTCTTAAGCAGTCTTAAATATGCAATTCTGTAACGATAAATCTGTATTGATATATTGCTTATTATCTGAACAAGCTTTTCATTCTCTGTTGCATTGAAAATAATATCATGGAACTTTGTATCGCAGTCAAGTGCGTCCTTTGAATCTCCTCTTTCAAATGCTTCAACAAAGCCTCTGTGTGCCTCTCTAAGCTCGTTAATCTGCTTTGAGGTGATGTTTTCTGCGGCAAGACCTGCGGCAAGCTCCTCAAGAACCTTTCTTATCTCAAGAACATTTTTGATGTCCTTTTCGCTCATATCCTTAACCTGTGCACCTCTTCTGGGAATAAGGTCAACAAGGTTTTCAATCTGGAGCATTCTTAAAGCCTCTCTGATAGGTGTACGGCTTACGCCAAGCTCTTCAGCAAGCTGGTTTTCAAGAAGTCTTTCGCCCGGCTTAAGTCTGCCTGTAAGTATTCCGTCCTTAAGTGTGTTGAACACAACATCCCTCAAAGGAAGATATTCGTTTTCTGCAATTTTTACTTTATATTCACTCATTATTTTACCCCCATCAATTTAAGTATTTTTTTAAATCTTGATTATAAACAGATTTATCTTTTAAAGCGGAAAGGTTCGGAAAACGAAGAGTTTTCTGAGTGGAATCCGCAGACGGAATTCATTTCCGTCGAGGAGAATAGCGAGTTTCAAGGCTTTTTAGCCGATGGAATGAGCTATTCATGCCTCTGTTTAAGCAAGTCGAAATCCTGATTTCGACTTAAATATTGTATATTTTTGTTGTATACACATCTCGTATGTTAAACGTCTTTTTGACATTGTCTGCCGCTTTCTGTGCTGTTTCCTTATCCTTGAATATGCCATAGGCTGTCGGGCCGCTTCCGCTCATAAGCACACCGACCGCACCCATATCCGAAAGCATTTTTTTGATGTCGCCTATCATCGGACACATTGGTATAGAGGCATTTTCAAGCACATTGGAAAGCTTTGAGGCAACTGCGTTTATATCGGATTTCTTTATTGCGTCTATCATTCCCTCAGTATCCGGATGGGAATATCCGTCGATTGCATCAATCGCCTTATAGACCGCCGCTGTTGACATACCGACAGCCGGTTTGGCAAGCACAATCCATGCTTCTGGGCAGGCAGGAAGTCTTGTAAGAATTTCTCCTCTGCCTTCTGCCAATGCCGTTCCCCGCATAAGACAATAAGGAACATCACTGCCAAGCTCCAGTGCGATAGCCGCAAGCTCATCTCTCTTTATTTTGAGATTATAGAGTATGTTCATTGCATAAAGCACTGCCGCACAATCCGCACTTCCTCCGGCAAGACCTGCCGCAACGGGAATGGTCTTTTTAAGCTCGATAAACACACCGCCGGGTATATTATATCTTTCCTTTATGACCTCTGCCGCTTTATATGCAAGATTTCTGTTATCGGTCGGCAGCCATTCGAGATTGGTTTTTATTTTAATAACAGGCTTTTCTATCTTTTTTACAAACACTTTGTCATAAAGCTCCACAGTCTGCATAATCATTCTCAGCTCATGATAGCCGTCCGGTCGTTTGCCTGTGACATCAAGCGTAAGATTGATTTTTGCTCTCGCCTTGACACTGATATAATCCATGTTATCCTCCAATAAATTCTAAGTAAAATTTATAACGGATATTATTATAAACCAATTTGTATACAAAGAACAAGTATTGCATACAAAAAACCTTACACAGAAATAAATTAACAAACATTATTTCATTTGTTGAAATTGTCAAATATACGTAAAAAAAGACGGTAAAAACCGTCTTTTCCCTACTAATATTTATAAAATATTGTATTTTTGCCGTTTAATCGTCTTTTTCGGATCTCGTTTCCATTGCTGTTGATTATAAATATTCCTGTACAGACAAGTGCAAGGGCTAAAATAACCGTCAATCCAAGTGCAGAATTTTCATCGGGCAATAAAATCCTTGAGAATATTACGCCGAAAACAGGATTCGTAAAGCCATAGACAGCCACTTTCGAAACCTCATGCGATGCAAGCAGCCTGCCCCAGATCGAATATGCCGCCGCAGAAATGAAACCGAGATACAAAAGCATCATAATTCCGCTGAAGGTATAATGCGTTACCCTTCCTCCGAGCATAAGTCCGAAAAGCGAAAGTATTATGCCGCCGAAAAGAAACTGATAGGCACTGAGCATAAGTGTCGAATGCTTAGCCGAAAATTTCTTAAGGCATGCAGACGAAAATCCATAGGATATTGCGGCAATCAACACAAAGCCGTCACCGTTTAATGTAAGTCCTGCTCCGCTTCCGTCTGAGGTCAGATTTACAAGCACAACGCCGACAAAACCAACCGTAACACCGATAAATTTTTTTAATGTAAATTTTTCTTCCTTAAACAGCAGACTTGAAATCAGTATAACGAAGAATACATTTGAGCCTGTTATTATTGATGCCTTTACGCCGGTCGTATGAACAAGTCCGATATAGAAAAAACCGTACTGGAGAATGGTCTGAAACATTGAAACAATAAGCACACTGCCGACAGCATCTTTTTTCAGCTTTATAAAGCCGTTTCCGCCTATAAAAGCAATAAGCAGAACCAACAAGCCGGATACAATAAATCTCATTCCGGCAAACAATATTACGTCAGCAGTATTGGCACTGTTTATTTCAAACAACCGATAACCTATTTTTATACACGGAAAGGCGCTTCCCCATAAAGCACAGCACAGCATTGCCGGAAGTGCTATGGAAAGAAAGCCTTCTTTTTTAACCGATTTCTCCATTTATACAGCCTCCGTAGATTAATCGTCTGTTCTGATAATAAGTTCGGGAGCCTTAATGCTCACATAGCTGTTTTTATCAACGGATTCTGTTACAAAGGAGTTACCGCCGATTACAGAGTTTTCTCCGATTACCGTATCACCACCGAGTATTGTTGAGTTTGCGTAGATAGTTACGTTGTCCTCAACGGTAGGATGACGTTTTACACCGGAGAGTACCTGACCCTTTCTCGGTGAAAGTGCTCCGAGAGTAACGCCCTGATATATTTTAACATTGTTGCCGATTGTTGTTGTTTCGCCGATAACGATACCTGTACCATGGTCGATGAAGAAATATTCGCCGATTTCCGCACCGGGATTGATGTCTATACCGGTTTTGCTATGAGCGTGTTCTGTCATCATTCTGGGAATGAAAGGCACATTTCTCTTATAAAGCTCATGTGCAAAGCGGTAAACAAAAATTGCATAAAATCCGGGATAAGAAAGAATAATTTCTGCCTTGCTTGTTGCAGCAGGATCGCCTTCGAAGTTGGCTATAATGTCCTTAATAAGCTTATTCTGGATATTAGGTATTTCATTTATAAATTCACTGCAAATCTCGTCAATTCTGTCAGAATCGAAAACCTTTGTTACCTTTGTGCATTTGCAAAGAGAATGAGCAAGCTCAAGCTGTGTTTTAAGCTGATAATATATTGTAATAAGTGTTTTTTCGATAAACTCCTTGGAATCCATTCCTCTTGCTTCGCTGCCGCAGAAATATGCCGGAAAAACAACCTTCTGTATATCCTTTATTATCGACACAATTTCACTTCTGTTGGGAAGTCGCATATTATCGCAGTAAATCGGAAATTCATGGTCATAAATATAGTTTTCTGAAATTTTGCTGATAGCGTTTTGCATTACGGATTCTTTTCCGGTTATCATAATTATATACCCCACTTCATTTAAAAATTCCTACTAATATACTATGGTATTATATCAATATTTTGAATTTTGTCAATACAAATTGTCATATAAGAGTAAGTTTATATATAAAAACATAGTAAATATTAAAAAATATTGTTAGTCTTGACTAATAATTTAGTATAGTTTTTTAAACAATTTTTCAAAAAACTATTGCATTTATTTTAGTTATATGATAACATTTAGTAAATGATAATTGTTATTAAAAACTGCTTGATTAGGAGGATTGATTATGGAATTAAAAGGTTCAAGAACAGAAAAAAATCTTATGGAAGCTTTCGCAGGTGAAAGCCAGGCAAGAAACAAATATACATATTTCGCAAGCGTTGCAAAAAAAGAAGGCTATGAGCAGATTTCGGCTATCTTCCAGCACACAGCCGACAACGAAAAGGAACATGCAAAGATGTGGTTCAAGGCATTAAACGGAATCGGTTCAACAGCAGAAAACCTTCTTCATGCGGCTGAGGGCGAAAACTACGAATGGACAGATATGTATGCTGAATTTGCCAAAGTTGCCGAAGAAGAAGGATTCACAGACCTTGCTGAAAAGTTCCGTATGGTCGGTGAAATCGAAAAGGCTCACGAAGAAAGATACCGTGCCCTTCTTAACAACATCGAAATGCAGAAGGTATTCGAAAAGAGTGAAGAAACTATGTGGGAATGCCGAAACTGCGGACATATCGTAATCGGCAAAAAAGCACCCGATGTATGTCCTGTATGTGCTCATCCCAGATCATATTTCGAGGTTCGCAAGGAAAATTACTAAAGCGGCGTGTACGCCTTAAGTTGAAAACCGTTAATCAGTTACTTATCAAAGGTTATAAAATATATATTAATTGTAATTTAGGTTGACCCTTTAAAAGGATCACAGGGTTTGGGACAGAGTCCCATAAAAAGGAGGAAAATAATTATGAAATTCTACATCTGCGAACACTGTAAAAACATCATCACTTTCGCTGATCCCAGCGGTGTACCCGTTATGTGCTGCGGTCAGAAAATGACTGAGCTTGTACCCGGCTCCGTTGATGCCGCCGTTGAAAAACACGTTCCCGAGGTTACTGTTGACGGAAACAAGGTATCGGTTGTTGTCGGTTCTGTTATCCACCCTATGACAGAGGCTCACTATATCAAATTTATCGCTATCCAGACAAAACAGGGAACACAGCTCAAGAGCCTTACTCCCACAGACGAGCCTAAAGCAGAATTTGCCCTTGCAGACGGCGATGAGCTTGTTGAGGCATATGCTTACTGTAATCTTCACGGACTTTGGAAGAAATAATTGCATACAAAAATTAACGGAGTGCCGAGGCGCTCCGTTGTTGTTTATCTGAATATTTTATTGACCGAGTCAAATCCATTAACGGCATATATTATGTTTTAGCCGATTAAAGATTCAAGCCCTTACTTAAGTTGACAATAAAGTCCTGGACATTTGTTACAATTCCCTTTGCGGAAAGGCTGCCTCTGTCGCTGAGCTTATTAACCGTAAACTCGGAAATATCCACGCAATAGAAATAAACCTGTCTTACAGTTCCGTCCTTAAGCACTCTGTATGAAGGAGTCATGTTTCCGGTTGCTATTGTATGAAGGGTTGTTGCCATACAGATAACGGTTGTTGCATCTCTTATCTGGTCACGCATTGCGTTCTGTGCCTCATAAACATTAGCATGAACAGGAGGAAGAGGTCCGTCATCTCTTATTGAGCCGGCAAGAACATAAGGAATGTTATATTTCTCACAGTTATAGATTATACCGTTGTCGATATGCTCCTCTTCGATAAATTTAGCTATTGAGCCATGATATTTAACTCTGTTGATTGTATCGAGGTGGTTATAATGTCCGTTGGGCTGGCTTTTCTGCGTATAGATATTCTGTCCGAGAGCTGTTGAAAGATATGCCGCCTCAAGGTCATGGGTTGCAAGAGCGTTTCCGGCAAGAATTGCGTTTACGTATCCATTTGCAACAAGCTTGGAAAAAGCGTTTCTTGCGTCGTTATCGAAGGCAAACGCCGGTCCCATTACCCAGACGATTTTGCCATGCTCACGTTCATATTTCAAAAGCTCGTAAAGATCGTCATAATCCTTGGAATATGCTGTTTCTCTGGAACGGTTCTGACGGAAAGCGAAAACGTCCTGTTCCTGTCTTTCCTCATGGAAGCCGTAAGGATATACATAAATTCCGTCCTCACAGTTTTCCGTTCTGCCTGTTACAACGAGATCGCCTTTTTTAAGCAGACGAAATTCACGAACTATTATTTTACCGTTTTCATATACCGGAACGCAGTCCATACGGCTCTCTTCGGCAAAAAGCCATTGTCCGTTTATTTTAAAATATTCGGGAAATATGCTCATTGCATGATAATTCTCCGGTGCGACCGCATCGAATGGTGATTCCGCAAGCACTGCATTGGGTGCATTGACAAAAATTTCTTCAGTAAAATCAGGTGCCGTAAATTTTCGTAGTTCAAAGCTCATTTAAGTTACCTCCGTTGTCATTAGCGAAAAGTGCATGAATACCGAATCCGTTCACACACCTTTAGTTTTGTTTATCACATAAAGTCCGTTTATTCATTTATGCATGTATAATTATATCACAATAAAAAAACGCTGTAAACAAAACGGAGTAAGTTCTTTCCTTAAAAACCCATTATAAAATAGACATGAACCACTCTACCGTTTTAGGATCGTAATGTGAGAAGAATAAGCTTTCTCCGCTGTCAAGCTTTTCGATTGCAGTCATATCGTCTGCGGAAAGTGTGAAATCGAACACATCAAAATTCTGCTGCATTCTTTCCTTATGTACCGACTTTGGAATAACGACAACATCACTCTGCATAAGAAAACGGAGTGCTACCTGTGCGGCTGTTTTTCCATATTTATTTCCGATTGCGGTTAATACGGGATTTGTAAACATATCGTTTCTGCCTTCGGCAAAAGGTCCCCATGATTCAATCTGACAGCCATGCTTTACAAGATATTCCCTTGCTGTTTTCTGCTGCTGGAATACATGAGTTTCTATCTGGTTTACTGCCGGTTTGATTTTAGCAAAATGCTCTAAATCAAGATAACGGTCGGGACCGAAATTGGATACGCCGATTGCACGAAGCTTTCCTTCTTCGTAAAGCTCCTCCATTGCACGATATGTTCCGTAGTAATCGCCGAAGGGCTGATGGATTAAGAGAAGATCTATATAATCTGTGCGGAGCTTTTTCATTGATTCCAAAATAGACGCTTTTGCTTTTTCATAGCCGGCATTTGTAATCCATACCTTTGTTGTAAGGAAAAATTCCTCTCTTGGAAGACCGCATTCCGCAAGTGCCGCACCAACGCCTTCTTCATTATAGTATGCCTGTGCCGTATCTATACTGCGGTATCCGATTTCGATGGCATCAAGAACACAACGTTTTGTATCTTCCGGTGGTGTTTGATATACGCCGTAGCCGAGCTTAGGCATTTTTATTCCATTATTCAATGTAACATATTCCATTATAATTACCTCCGTTTTTTGAAATCAGATTTATTTTACAAATATAACTTTACACCGGTTTGATACGGAAGTACACTATCAATATAGCAATCTGCTTTTCAAAATATGAAATGTAACAGGAGGAATAAATATGTTGGATTTATACGAATTAAAACAGTTTACAGCCTTTGCTGATTTGGGAACACTCTCTAAGGTTGCCGAAAAATTTCACATTTCAACGCCTTCCGTTACACGCTCAATGCAGAATGTAGAGGAATGCTTCGGCGTAACATTGTTTTCAAGAAGTAAAAACCGAATTGAGTTGAATGAAACCGGCAGATTTGCCGTTGAGTATGCTAAAAAGCTTATTGATGAAGCCGAACAGACTGTACAACAGGTTCAGGCATATGATTTAAAGCTGAAAACAATTACGATAAAATCCTGTGCTCCGGCACCGCTTTGGGAGCTTTTGAAAAAAATAAACGCCGGTACGGGAATGACCGTTTCATCAAGCATTTGCAGTAACGAAGAGGTTATTCATGCCGTAAAAAACAGGCTTTGCGACATAGCGGTTCTGCCATTTGAAATATCAGAAGAAGGCTTTGAAACAAGCCGTTTTATGAATGAAAACCTGTTTGTATGCGTTCCGGAAGGGCATGCCCTTGCCGAGTATAATCAGCTTTCGTTTGAACAGATTAACGGCTTTAACTTTCTTCTCCGTTCTGAGCTGGGCTTTTGGGACACGCTCTGCCGAACAAAAATGCCTGCATCAAAATTTTTGGTGCAGACAGATGATACTGTGTTTAACGAGCTGGTCAACTCCTCTTCCCTTCCATGCTTTACAACGGATTATTTTCCCAACAGACAGGTTATGTATCCCGGCCGTATCAATATTCCGATTACGGATAACGAGGCAAAGGTGAATTTTTATGTTGCCGTAAGAAAAGGCTTTTTCGTAAATATTTAATTACATCTCTGTACAGTCGATTATAATTTTTTGGCACATTTCGCAGCCAAGCTTTGAGCTGTCAAGCGAAATGGTATAATTGCTCGCCATTCCCCATTTCTGTTCGGTATAAAAATTATAATTGGCCATACGGCGTTTATCTATATCGTTCATCATTTTTACGGCCTCATCTTCCGTAACATTATACAGCTTACAGATACGCTGTATTTTCTGTGGTATATCGCCATATATAAAAACATTGAGCACATCGTTTCTGTCCTTTAAAATAAAGTCGGCATTTCTTCCGATAATTACGCAGCTGCCCTTTTTCGCTATTTCCAAAATTACATTCCTTTGTGCCTCATAGAGCATATCTTCCACCGACTTTCCGGTTATATCACGACCGGAGAGTGCATATGCAAACAGTCCCTTTCGTGGAGAAAGCTCGGAATTTTCCTGAATATAATTGGGAGATAAGCCGGATTCTTCGGCTATGCGGTTAATTATATCCTTATCGTAATATGCAAATCCAAGCTTATCGGCTATCTGTTCACCTATAAATCGTCCGCCGCTTCCAAATTCTCTGCTGATAGTTATAATATTTTTTGGCATAAAGCAATCCCCCTTAGTTTAAAACATTGATTTTCGACCTTCTTATTTTCTTTAAGAACACATATCCTACGGCACATGATATTAATTCCGTAATCGGGAATGCCCACCAGATTAACGAAACCGACATTCCGCTGTTTCTGACAAGCAAAGAGAATATTCCCGCAAGCGGCAGAATGATTGCAAACTGTCTTAAAACGGAAATAACAAGCGATTCTATTCCGCCGTCCAAGGCCTGATAAATTCCCTGATATGCCACATTTATTCCGGCAAATATAAAGCTTAAGGATATTATCCTCATTGCACTTATAAAATAAGCTCTCGACTGTCCGGCATTAAACAGCGCAGCAAAAGATTCCGGAAAAATTTCGGTAATTGCCACACCAATAACCATAAGTATAACTGTATACAATAATCCGAATTTTATCGCCGAATTAATTCTGCTTTTGCTCCTCATTCCATAGGCAAAGGCTATAATCGGTGTAATTGCATCTCTTAAGCCGAAGGCCATAAACAAAACAAACTGCTGAACCTTATAGAATAAGCCATAGGCTGTTTGTGCCGACGGATTGAATTTAAGAATAAGATTCATAATGTACACCATTATAGACATAAGCGCCTGTGCAATGATTGCAGGAAGGCCTATCGCATATATTTCCTTAATTATTTTTATATTGGGTTTTATATGTTTTGTACTGTGGTCAAATTCTTTATTTAACTTAATATGAAAAACAAACAATATTACCGCCGAGGCTATCTGACCGATAACCGTTGCATATGCCGCACCTTTTACGCCCATTTCGGGTACAGGGCCGATTCCGTAAATCATTATAGGATCGAGTATTATATTTATAACCGCACCGGCGACCTGTCCTATTGTTGAATAAAGGGAGCGTCCCGTAGCCTGCAACAATTTTTCAAATAAAGAAAAGAATATAATTCCGAAGGATATTACACAGCATATTCTTAAATAATCAATTCCCATCGAAAGAACTTCCGGATCGACCGTCTGTGTCGAGATATAGGCTTTTACGCCGAATATGCCGAACAGCAGACAGACAATATAAATGACTATACCGAGAAACAAGCTGTTTCCGGCCACATCTGCTGCTTTTTTTGTATTGCCCTGTCCGAGAGTTCTTGCCAACAAGGCGTTTGTTCCTACTCCCGTTCCTACTCCGGCGGCAACCATAAGCATCTGCACAGGAAACACCAGCGTAAGTGCGTTTAACGCCGATTCACTGCCGACCTTCATGTTGCCGACAAAGGCACTGTCCACAATGTTGTATACCGCCTGCAACGCCATGGACAGAATCATAGGTACACCCATCTGAATCATAAGCTTATTTACAGGCATTTCTCTCATTTTGTTGTTTTCCGACATTCTGTTTAAACCTCCTGTTTTAGCATAAAAAAAGTGCAGCAGATCACATAAGTTGGACTTACGCTGATGAGCTACACACTTTGAATAAAATATTAAAATAAAAAAATAAACGAACAGCAAACCGGACTTACGCAAATCTGCTACTCGTTTATTCAGTAATTATATTTCCTGTTTTAAAAAAAGTCAAATAAAAATTTAAAATTATTTTATGTACCCATTTGTTCCTTTTTCAAGCTTACGCCATACCGGATATTTTGCTCCGTTTTCATCAAAGAATTGTTTCAAATCTCTGTTCAGTGCATTCATTTCTTCAACCGCATTCATGGCATGATCCGAGGCACAGATTTTTCCGAGGCTTGTTGCACACATAAGCTTGAAAAAACGCAGACAGGTTTTGCGATATTTCGGACCTTCAAATTCGGCATCCTCTTTCGGCAGAATTTGGTGGCCGGCATTTTTAATTGCACGATAGCCTTCGATATTTGCATCGATCATTCGGTTCATATATACCGTATTACCCTTAAGCTTTTTCAGATTGCCCTTTGTTTTGTAGCATGCAAAGGCCGCCGGAATTACAAAAGCCGCATGGCAGAGAAGATAATCCTCCATACGAGGTTCATAAACCACTTTATATTTTGTGTCGGTAAAAATTTTTCTGATAAGCTTTTCATTTGACGGTGAATCCGAAAGCTGACCAATGGTAATTTTTTTAAGGTCGATTGACACAACTCGGTCATGTTCACGATGTCCGGCAGAAAGTGCAAAAGCAAACAGAACATTTTTCTCCGGCAATAAATCCACAGTTGCTTTTACCCGTACATTGTTGCCGACAAATATTATATTTTTAGCAAAGCTTGCACGAAGTGTATCCATAACCGAATCTATCTGTGTATACCGCATTGCAACAAAAATCACATCATATTTATCCTCCGGCTTAAGCTCGGTCACAATCGGAATGCGGCTGACCGACATACGCAGAGAAAATTTATCCTTAATTCGCAGTCCGTTCTTTTTAATTTCCTTTGCCCAGTTTCCACGAGCCAGTAATGTTACATCTTTTCCTGCACGAAACAGATTTCTTGCAATATTACAGCCGAGCACACCTGCACCAAATACTAAAAATTTCATAGCCGAATCACCTGTTTTTGAAATAAATCAAGTTAGTATATACTAACTTATAATATAACAAAAGACGGTTTAAAAGTCAAACCGTCTGTCACTATATTATTTATTTAAATTTTGCAAAATCTCACCAATATCCCCTTCTATACATATCGACTGCCTTTGTATTTCCTTCGGGCAGACTGCCTCCTGTCGGTTTATACAGGCATAGACTGCCTTCGGATTTTTGTCGGTCATCTGCCAGAAAGGATATTTGATTATGACCGGAGTGTTATAGCCGACACCAAGCTCAATAAACAAAATATGCTGATTTTTTCTTGAATTCAGAAAATTTTCATATCTTTCCGCCGCCATATGCCAGCCTTCGTCCTCAACAAAGGTATCGTCACAACGCAGATTCATTGACATCGGCTTTCCGCATACGGGACATTTCGGCACAAGCTCGGAAGGTATTCTGCCGTCCTTCTGCTGTTCAAGCATAAGCTTTACAGCCTCCTCATTATCATAGGTTTTGTTATGGCATGGAACAGAGCATTGGAAAAGCCCATAATCGCCCTGTGTATAAAACAGACAGTATTTATCAAAGCCGGCCTTCTGAAAGCAGTGGTCAACATTTGTTGTTATAACAAAATAATCCTTATTGCCGACTATTTCAAGCAGATTGTCATAAACAGGCTCCGGTGCGTCCGTATATCTGTTCACATAAATATTTCTGCTCCAGAAAGCCCAGTATTCCTCCAACGACGAATACGGATAAAATCCGCCGGTATACATATCCTTAAAGCCGTATTTGTCCGAAAAATCCGAAAAATATTTATCGAACCGTTCGCCGCTGTAAGTAAATCCGGCTGATGCCGAAAGACCTGCTCCGGCACCGATTACGACAGAATCGGCATTATCAATGGCATTTTTTAAGCGTTCAACATCATTTGAGGAGCTTTGTGTAGATTTCCTTGTCCATATCTTTGAAAACATTGAATATCACCTTCTTTACGCTTGTTTCTTTATTCATAAAGCTTTTTACGGTATTTACCGCAATTTCAGCCGCCTTGTCGTTGGGAAAATGAAACTCACCTGTGGAGATACAGCAGAATGCAATGCTCTCCAAGCCGTTATCCGCGGCAAGCTCAAGACAGGAGCTATAACAGTCTGCCAAAAGCTTACAGTCCTTTTCTGTAGCGTGTCCGTTTATAATCGGTCCGACAGTATGTATTATGTATCGGCTCGGAAGATTAAACGCCGGAGTTATTTTTGCCGTTCCCGTAGGTTCGCTTTGTCCCTGTTTTTTCATTATTTCCGCACAGGTATTTCTCAGCTGTATTCCCGAATAGGTATGAATGCAGTTATCAATACATCTGTGGTTAGGTACATAACAGCCGGTCATGCCGCTGTTTGCCGCATTGACGATTGCGTCACATTTCAGCGTTGTTATATCGCCCTGCCATATATACAGTCCGTTTTGTATCGGCTCAAGCTCCGAAACATCGGTTATGCCTTTTTCGGAAATTTCGGCAGACAGATATTCGTTTTGTACCGTCAGAAATTCCTTATTGATTTTCTTCGGCAAACGGACATTCATAAGTGCACGAAGTAAAAGCTTTTGTTCGTCCGAATTTTTTGGTATTTCAATATCTTTGTATTCAGCTCGTTCGGCAAGCAGTTCGTTTATCAAAAACAATCTTCGCTCTGTCTGTGTCATATGGCTTTATCTCCTTTCAACGGCATTAAATTGACAGATGTCTGCACATATACCGCAACGCAGACATCTGTTACTGTCTATTTTTGCTTTGTTACCAAATAATTGTATACAGCTTTGAGGACATTTATCTATACATTTTTTACAGCCACAGCAGTTATCATTTATAAAATAGCCATGATGCTCGGCTTCGGCATTTCCTATAACAAAGCTGTCACGAACTATATGTGACGGATTGCTTATATCAAAATACTCACCGTATGCTTCGTAAAGACAGAACACCTCTAAAGCATTTCTTGTGCCTTCAGGATAAATTTCCTTCATATATGCATTTTTTTCAAAAATTTCTTCAAGCTTTTCGGAATAGATATTTTTAACCTTACCACGGATTGAAACAGAAAGTTTATTTTTTGCAGCTGAAAGAGCTATATATTTTTGTTCGGTAAGCTGTTTATAAAAATTCTTTCCCTTTGCCGTAAGAAAATAAACACCTCTTTCGTCCCAAAGCATCATATCTATTGTTCTTAACTGCGGATGTCCATCTGCACCTATTGTTGCAACAGCAGCGGAATGTATTTCATTAACAAGTATATTTAAATAATCTTTTCTTTCCATAAAAATATCCTCCTTAAATATAAGCAGAAACTGCCCGACAGAAAACTGACGGGCTATAAGCATTTCAATTAAAATTCGTAAGGAGGATTTCCCGAAAAATCAGCAATCACTCCGTGAGGATTTTCAAGATAGAATACCTCAAAAATAGGATTTTCCGCTGTCTGATACTGACCTTTTACAATAGGATTTGCAATACACATTTCCTTTGCCGCCATATTGTTTTCAAACACAGCCCTGCCATTAAGACGAATCCAGGCATATGTAGGACTTGAAACAGAGATTTCTATTTCGGGATTATTCTGCATATCCTTATAAACCTCCTTTGTGCTGTTTGTGCAGAACCAGAGCTTTCCGTCCATTTCTCCGGCGAACATGAACGGACGGCACTTTGCTTTTCCGTCACGGCCTACCGTTGCAAGATACTGTACAGGATTTTCCTTTAAAAACTCAACTACTTTTGTCATTTTGATTACCTCCGTAAATATATTTGTTATTCCTTTGTTATGATTATATTTTAATGTAATATATAAATTATGTTAAGTACGCACAATATTGTGCCGTAGTTACCTGAAAGTAACTATCAGAATTTACCGTTCTGGTTCTGCCATGTTGACTGGTCGGCAATGGTTTCCATAACGTCCCAATGCTCGGCAATTTTTCCGTTTTCAACTCTCCAAAGGTCATAATAGCTTGTCGGTTCTCCGGCAAATGAACCTTCACTTACAGCAAGAACATAATTACCTTCTGCAAGAACCATATGAACATTATCATATATCATTGAAATTCCCTGCTCTGCCATAGCGGCTAAGGCTGAATTTAAACCGGAAACTCCGTCAGCTATGCCTGTGTTATGCTGTATATAACTATCACCGTCAAAATAATTGGGAGTTTTTTCAAGATTGTTTCCCTGCATTACATCATATAAAAAGTTTTTAACCAACTCACGATTTTCTTCTGTCTTGTCTAAATCTTTTATTTCGGTTGTTCCGTCTGTTTGGGTATGTCCCGAAGGATTCGGGTCGGCTGAAAGCTCAGCTAAGTTATCCCAATGCTCGGCAATTTTACCTTCGTCATCAAAGCGGAAAATATCAAATGCTACCTGTTCTCCTGCTCCTGCAAAATTATATATTGTCTGCATGAAAACCTTGTCACCATCTTCGAATATTCTGATGTTATCAACGGTTGTTTTAACGTCGGCAGACGCAAGATATTCAACAGAGCCGATAAAAGCATCTGCACCTGTTCCGTATGCAAGATTATGCTGAATATAATCATCAGCAAGAAGATTACAGGCAGTGTCTGTATCACCGGTAGCAAATGTATTAATTAATGCAAGTGTTTTTTCGGAATTACTCTGCTCCTGCTGTATCGGAGCTGTCTGTTCAGTGGTATCGCCTTTAGCCTCTGTTGCGGCTTTTTCTGTTGTACAGCCAGTAACAGCTGTGCCGAGCATTGCAACTGCAAGTGTTAAAGGAATTAATTTTTTCATTGTAAATGACCTCCTTAGTGTTTTGCTTTTTGTTTTAACTTGTTTATGTCATTATAATAATATAGACAATATAATGCGTAAAGTACGCACAATATTGTGGTGTAGTTACCTGAAAGTAACCATTATTTATGGCAAAAAAACAACTGACAGTAAGCATATAACCTTACCGTCAGCCGATTTGTGATTTATTATATTAATTTACTGTTTCCATTGAGTCTGATGTACTCGTTTCTATATCGGCAGGATTATAGAACATAGCCATATTGTCCTCTCCGTCTATTGACTTTGAATACATCATACCGTTTTTGATGTCCTGCAATATTTTTTCATATTCAGCAATGGTTTCATCAACCTTTTCCTGTGTCCATACAAATTCCTTGCCGTTTATAATGCCGCTGTCTCCGACCATGCTTTGAAGCTGTATTTTTTCGTTTTCAAGCCATGCCTTATATTCTTCATATGTCCACCATTCGACATTCGGTGAAGGAAAACGTGCATCATATTCTTCGGCCGTCATAGCCTCAAAGGTTTTTCCATTGTCAAAGCTGTAATAGGTTTTACCGTCATCGGGATTTATATATGACATAACTGTACTATCATCAGTAACCGTCTTGGTATTCATATATTTGTCTGCCAGCTCACTGAACTGCTCCTTTGATATTATGGCCACATCTGTAATTTTATTTTTACTGTCTCTTTTGATATTTAGGGAAACTCCGTCCGTAAAAGAATCATTCATGTAAATTCCGCCGTTATCGTCATATATCCTTATAACAGGCTTGCCCTGATAATAAAGCTCATTGTTTTTATAAGTAAGTCCGGCAGAAATATATTCCCTATTTGGTTCAAAGTCACCGCCTTCGGTGGCAGTACTCTCAGCGGTATTATTGGTTGTGTTTTTTGCCGATGTTGCAAATACCGTAACCGTTCCGGCAACCAGAACCACCGCCAGAACCAATGACAAAACAGTTGTTTTTCTTGTTTTCATAATAGCTGTAATCCTTTCTTCTATTGTATTTTTGCTGAAATTGTTGCAAAGCGGCATAAAACCGCTTTTTATTTCTTCCATGCTTATAAGCACTCTTGCATAAGCGGCTCTTGTGTCACTGCCGAACCGATTTATAACCGTTTCATCACAAGAAAGCTCAATGTCCCTGTTTGCAAGTGTATACATTATCCATACCATAGGATTAAACCAATGCACACATACAACGGCGGTCAGTAAAAGCTTGAACAGTGTATCAAATCTTTGTATATGCACAAATTCATGCTCCAAAACATATTTCAGAGTGTTTTCGTTTTCCCAGTCAGTTCCCTTCGGCATTAATATAATCGGTTTAAACAGCCCGAATGTAAGCGGTGACGAAATGCGGTCCGACTGGCGGACAGAAACAGTACGGGACAGCTTATGCGTCTGTAACCAATTATTTAAAAATTCATTTTCAACGGGCAGTGACATTTGGAATTCCCGATAGCACCTTATATAGGCTGTGATAAAAAATGCGGCACAGCCTATAAAGCCGACTATCCAGACAAGCATCAGCGGAGATACCTTCGGCACATCAACAGCACCGGTATGGGCCACAGAAACAGCCTGCTCCTGTGCAGCGGCCGCTAATAACATTCCGTTTGCAATATTATTTGCTGCAGAATTCGGTGCTTTCTGTCCAAGCAGAGAATATATGCTCGTTACCGAAGGCAGTGAAAACGGTATCATAAGCCGTATAACAGCGGTCAGCCAAAGTACCGAAAAGGTCTTTTTCGGAACACGATTGATTGTCAATGCACGAATTACCGTAATGGCTAAAATCATAACAGCACCGGCAAAGCTCATTTTAAGTAAGCTCATATTTTACACCTCATTCCAAATCTCCGACAATCTGTTTAAGCTTTTCAATCTGCTCTGCGGAAAGCTTTTTCCTTCCGAGAAGAGCCGCAAACAGCTTATCGGCAGAGCCGTCATAAACTTTATTTATAAGCTCATCGGTTTCCGCCTCCTGAACGGCTGATTTTGGAATAAGTGCATGGCACATAAAGCCCGGCTCGGAACGCTCGATAGCGTTCTTTTTTATGCAGCGTTTAATCAATGTATAGGTTGTATTTACATTCCAGCCAAGCTCATTTGTAAGCGTCTTAGCAATTTCTTTGGCAGGAGTATCGCCCTGTTTCCAAAGAACGTCCATAACCTTAAGTTCAGAGTCAAACAGTTTAATATCCATATGTATTCCTCCTTTTATAAGACTCCAGTAGTATTTATGATTTATATACTACCACAGTCTTATATACCTGTCAATACTACTGCGGTAGTATAATAATTTTTTTTAAAAACCGATAGATTGAAATTGTTCTGCCGTTGATGTAAAATAATATCAACAATTATCGTAAAGTGAGGATTTTATATGGATACAAACAAAACCAAGCTCCCTGCCTGTCCTGTCGAAACAACTTTTACGCTCATAAGCGATAAATGGAAGGTACTTATATTAAGGGATTTGATGACCGGAACAAAACGATTCGGAGAGCTGAAAAAATCAATAGGAAACGTAACCCAGAAGGTATTAACATCACAGCTCAGACAGATGGAGGAAAACGGCCTTTTAACAAGAAAGGTTTATCCGGAGGTACCTCCGAGAGTTGAATATACGCTGACCGAGCTTGGATACAGTCTTAAGCCTATACTGGACGCCATGTGGACATGGGGAGAAGAATACAAGAAAAAAGTAAACGGATAATACATAAAAAGACGGAAACACATTATATGTTATCCGTCTTTTATAATACATTTTATTCAACAGGATAAAAACTGCAATTATGCTTTCCATGCTCCTTTGTATAATAAAGAGCGCTGTCCGCATCTTTGAAAATATCTTCTCCGGGATTTTTTCTATCGGTAAACGCAACACCTACGCTGAGCGAAACCTGCGGAATGCCTTCTTCCGTAATCTCAAGCTGGCTGTTTATGGCATTAATCTTATCCGTAATTGTATAGCTTAGGTCTGTTGTCATATCGACCATTATAACGGCAAATTCATCGCCGCCGATACAGCAGACATAGTCGATTGAACGGAATGCGGTTGTTAAAAGCTCCGCAACCCTTTTCAAAATAATATCTCCGACTGCATGGCCGTATGTATCATTAACACTTTTAAATGTATCCATGTCTACCAAAATCAATGCAAAATTACTTTTATCCTTTTCAAACAAACTTAGAATTTTATCAAACGAGCCTCTGTTGAGCAAATCCGTCAGCGGATCATGCTCTGACTTATGCTTCATAATCATACTTCGCTCTTCGTTTTCTTTGTAGACGCTGTTATATGTTTTTGCAAGCGTCCGGAGCTCGTTTGCACCGTTTATTTTGAATATTTCACCATGCTGTATACAATCGTTGTAATTAAGCAGAGGCTTAACAACCCAGTATCGCATAATAAGACAGACAACAAGCATCATCAATGCAAAAATAACAACGCACAAAATAACCGTTTCAAAAACATTTGAAAAAATATCCGCCGCCTTACTCTGACGGTCAATTATCTCGTTTGCAAGCTTATCCAATGCAGCATTAACGTCCGTTGAAATTTCTTCCTTGGCGTTTTCATAATCTATATCTATTACTATTTTCTGTGCCTTAGCCAGTTTATCATGTGGAGAAAGAGCCTCGTCCTCTTCCGAAAGCACAACATTTTTTATTTCTTCCTCCCATAAGGACGAATCAGCGTTTATCGCTTCCTCAACCAGACGCATGGAATAATATTCGGTCTGCATAAGCTCAACGGATTCCGAAAGTGCCAGCTTAAGCGAATCCATTGCCTCCGGACTTCCGTTAAGTTCCGCCAGATCATCAAGGGCTTTTTCTCTGCTTTTTACGACATTTGCCTCTTCAAAATATGCGTCTATGTATTTTTGCTCTCCGGTTGCGGCGTTTTCCTGCCATACCGTTTATTCCCTCTTCCATAGACACTATCCCTTTACAAAAATATAATGCAATAAATATATTATCACTAAAATCGTTACTTACAAGATATAACAAGTATAAAAATTCATTGTATTTTAATACAAAAAAAGCGAAAACCGCATTCAAACGGTTTCCGTCTTTTATCATTTATAACAATCCCTGTAAAAGAACTATAATAATCAATACAGGCAAAATAAATTTGAAGTAGAATTTAAGCTTAGGCGAAAGCTTTATTCCTTCGCCCTTATTTGCCTCGGCAAGGTAATTATCGAACTTCCAGCCCCATTTACTTACGCAGAAAAGAAGATATACCAGCGAACCTATCGGAAGAAGAAGGTTACTTACCAAAAAGTCCTCACTGTCAAGCACATCTCTTGCACCGATTATATGAAGGCTGCTCCATATATTGTAGCCGAATACGCATGGAAGGCTTGCCACCGCAAGTATAATTCCGTTTATTATTACTGCCTTTTTACGGCTTATGCCGAATGTATCCATGCAAATCGCAATAATATTTTCAAAAACCGCAAGAACGGTTGAAAAGCTTGCAAAAACCATAAAGAGGAAGAACAATGCACCCCAAAGACGTCCGCCTTCCATATTAACAAACACCTGAGGAAGTGTTACGAATATAAGCGGAGGGCCTGCATCGGGAGATACATTGAAGGAGAAGCATGCCGGGAAAATAATAGTTCCTGCCATAAGTGCAACGAATGTATCGAGTACACAGATACGTATTGCCTCACCGCCGAGCGTATGCTCATCGCCCATATAACTGCCGAAAATCTCCATTGCCGCAATACCGAGGCTGAGTGTGAAGAATGCCTGATTCATTGCCGCAAGAATTACGTTTCCGAGTCCGTTTGTTTTTATGCTTTCGGCAGAAGGAAGAAGATAAAATTTCATACCTTCCGATGCACCGGGAAGCATAAGGCTATGAACTGCAAGAACAACAATAAGCACAAGAAGAGCAAGCATCATTACCTTAGATATTCTTTCAAGTCCGTTCTGCAAACCAAAGCTGCAAACGATAAATCCGGCAACAACAACCACTTCTGTCCAGAATACCATTTTTCCGGGATTGGAAAGAAGTCCGTCGAACACACCGCTTACCGCATCGGACGCCATTCCCGAGACAAACGTACCTTTAATAAATTCGGCAAAGTAATCGACCATCCAGCCGGATACCGTTGTATAATACATCATAAGAAGATAACAGCCGATCATACAGAACCAGCCATGTATATGCCATTTCTGTCCGGGCTTTTCAAGCGTTTTATATGCAAGGACAGCACTTTTTCGGCTTGCCCTGCCAACCGCAAGCTCCATTGTTAAAACAGGAACACCCATTATCAAAAGACAGATAAGATAAAACAGCACAAAATATCCGCCGCCGCTTTGTCCCACAACATACGGAAATCTCCAAACATTGCCGATACCGATTGCACAGCCGGCACTTACCAGAAGAAATCCAAGTCTGGAACGAAATAATTCTCGGTTCATAAATACACCCCATTTGTAAAAGATATACTTATTTTACTACTTAAAAACGGTGTTTACAACGACCGCTTTTCTATGATAAAATAAGAAAAACTTATAATATCGTTTTAATAAACGATTTTTATAAAATCTTTTTGCGGCTTTACAAGTCGCAATGGTGTTTTTGCGAGGGGTGCGCGCTTAAATTGCGAAGTACTGACCGCACAAGATGGTGCGGCAACGCAGTTGCTTTCGTTTACGAAAGTCATGACCAACGACTTTCACCCCTCGCAGCTCCCCTGTCCCGGACACGCTAAAGTTACTGAAAACTATTGACCGCACAAGACAGTGCGGTTGCGTAGCAACTTTTGCAAAGCAAAAGTCATGACCATAGACCTTCGCAGGAATGCTGCTCAGTTTTTGCGGTTTTCGAAAATACAAAGTTAAAATTTTGTAGTTAACTTAAATTAGTCATAAGAATTTTTTTAAAACAAATTTTATCAGTAGGTAAATTTGCATAGCGAATTGCTGATAGTTTTAAATACTTGTGGAGTTTTTGACAAAGCCGCATAAATAAAATAATAAGGAGAAAAGCCATGAACCGAAACCAGTTAAAATATTTTGTTGCCGCGGCAGAAAACCAGAGCTTCAGCAAGGCCGCCGAGCAATTTTATATATCTCAGACAGCTGTTACCCAGCAGATAAAGCTTCTGGAGGAAATGCTCGGCTGTACATTATTCAACAGAAACACCCGTCCGGTAACACTTACTCCGTCCGGAAAGGTTTTTCTTATTGAGGCAAAGGCAATTCTGGAACGTATGAACCGTGCCGCCGATCGTGTGCATGATGCGGCAACCGGTCTTATCGGTACACTTCGTGTAGGATATGTATGCGGATATGAGCGAAGCAACCTTTCTGTGCTTATGCGGCACTTTCATCAGAAAAACAGCAATGTGCTCATTACATTTTACCGCTGTTCGACCGACGTGCTTGCCGCCGGCCTTATGCACCACGAATACGACATTATATTTACCTGGGACAGCACAAACCTGAAAAAACAGCCGGACATTGCCTACAAGACAGTCGAAAAAGCAAGGCTTGTTGTTGCTCTGTATCCCGGACATCCGTTTGCACAGCGTAACCAGTTGAGCCGATGGGAGCTTAGAGGCGAAAATATACTTTATATGTCACCGGACGCATCAAACGATTCCTACGGCGATTCACTGTTTATGCGGCGTTATAAGGACGCCGGCTACAAGCCCAACATACTCTTCCGCTCTGCCGATACGGAAAGCATTCTTATGATGGTTGCCGCAGAAGAAGGAATTTCCATACTTCCCGATTACTGCACAGACAAGCTTTATAATGCGGATAACCTTGTGTTCATTCCGCTTGCCGGCGAAGACGAAGACGAGGAAATAATAGCGGCATGGCAAAACAGCAACGAAAACCCGGCATTGCACAGCTTTTTGGATATATTAGAAAAAACTCCGTCACTTAGAGAAACGGAGTCTGAAAAAATTAGTCTTCTGTTTTAAACCTCCAGATATTTTTCAAGCTTACGCTTTATCCTCTGGAGTGCATTATCAACGGATTTCTCCGGTTTTCCCGTTATTGCGGCAATATCGGCATAGGACTTTTTTTCGAGATAGAGATTGAGCACCGTACTTTCATAACGGCTGAGATTTTTAATCAAATGCTCCTCTATGCCTTCCCTTGCCTCCCTGCCTATCATCATTGTTTCGGGATTATCGGATTCCGTTGCCTTTATGTTATCAATAATTGTTTCCTGCGAATCCTCGTCAAAAACAGGTTTATTGAGTGAAACATAATCATTTAGCGGCGTATGCTTCTGTCTTGTCGCCGCCTTTACGGCGGTTATAACCTGTCGGTTTACGCAAAGCTCCGCAAATGCCCTGTATGAAGAATGCTTTTCGGCATTAAAATCCCTTACGGATTTATACAGACCGATCATTCCTTCCTGTATTATGTCCTCGTTATCGGCACCCTTAAGGAAATATGCTCGGGATTTTGCCTTAACCAAGGGCTTATATTTTTCCAATATGTAATCAAGGGCGGCGGTATCTCCGTCCTTTGCAAGCACAACAACGCTTTCGTCGGAGAGCTCACTGAAATTTGTTTCTGTCATTAAAAAATACCTGCTTCCTTATTTATAATGTCTTTGTCTTACTACCTCATACATAAGCAATCCGGCAGCAACAGAGGCATTAAGCGAGGATATTTTTCCGTACATCGGCATTGAAACAACAAAATCGCATTTTTCCTTTACAAGACGGCTTACTCCGTCGCCTTCCGAGCCGATAACTATTGCGATTGCACCGTCAAGAGAGGCATCGAAATAATCATCTCCGCCCATATCGGCACAGGCAACCCATATACCGGCTTTTTTAAGATCATCTATTGTTTTGGATATATTCGTTACTCTCGCAACCGGCATATATTCGATAGCTCCGGCAGATGTTTTTCCGACAACGGCGGTAAGGCCGACACTTCTTCTTTTGGGAATGATAACGCCATGTGCTCCGGCACATTCTGCCGTTCTTATAACCGCACCGAGATTATGCGGATCGGTTATGTTATCGAGTATGACAATAAACGGCTTTTCGCCCTTTTCTTCCGCTCTTTTGAGAATATCGGAAACCTCGGCATAATCATGCTCCGGCACAAGTGCGATAATACCCTGATGGTTTTTTGTCTGGCTCATATCGTCAAGCTTCTGCTTAACAACCTCCTGAACGACAACGCCCTGTTCCTTTGCCATGGCAAGAATACGTCTTATTGTGCCTTCGGCATTGCCCTTCTGGATTATTATTTTTTCTATATCCCTGCCGCTTCTTAAAAGCTCAAGGACAGCATTTCTGCCCTCAAGCTGGTTTTTGTTTATTTCTTTTTCCTTATCGTTTTTCATCAGTTTTCCTCCGTATCGAGCGGATAAGCAAGCTCGAAAAGCTCTGTTATTCTCTCCTGCTGTCCGGACAGATAAAGATAGCCGAAAACAGCCTCAAGACCTGTTGCATGACGGTAGTCCGAAATGTCCATGTTTTTCGGGTGTGTATAGGAATTTGCATTTCTGCCTCTTCTGAACACCGCAAGCTCGTCCTCGGTAAGCTTATCCTCCATAACAAAATAAGCATTGCACTGTGCCTTGGCATTAACCATGCGTCTTGCCTTGGAGTTCATTTTGTTTACCGGTGCATTGCCTTCGGCAACAACTCTCGTTCTGACAAGCACCTCATAAACCGCATCACCGATATACGCAAGCACAAGCGGAGAAAGCTCTCTCGGAGAAACGCCGTCATATTCTTTTTTTAATATTTCCGCAAAAAATTCGTCTGTCATTATTTACCTCATGCTCTGAACCACTGAACACCCTGTCTTGTGTCCTTGATTGTAATTCCCATAGCCGCAAGCTCATCTCTTATGGCATCGGCTGTCGCAAAGTCCTTTGCTTTTTTAGCCTCCGCACGTTTAGCGATAAGTGATTCGATTTTTTCCTTTTCGGGATCCTCTTTCTCTTTTTCCTCGGACTGGAGAATACCGAGAACGGAGCAAAGCTCATTGAACATCTTCTGTGCGGCAAGAGCGGCTTTCTTTGAGAAGCCTTCCGTTATATTTACATTTATGAATTTAACAAGCTCATAGATAGCTGTTATTGCGTCTGCCGTATTGAAGTCGTCGTCCATAGCCGCCTCAAACTTTGTGAGGAAGCCGTTTATTTCAGCCTCTTTTTCCGCATCGTCGGCCTTTGTTTCCATTGTGCAGTTAGCGATATAATGCTCAAGTGACTGAGCAGCTGTCTTAATTCTTTCAAGGCCGTTCTGGCTTGCCTGCATAAGTGTATCACTGAAGTTAAGAGGCATTCTGTAATGTCCGCTTAATATGAAAAATCTGATTACTTCGTAAGGGAATTTTTCGGAGATTTCTCTTACTGTAAAGAAGTTTCCGGCTGATTTGGACATTTTTTCGTTATCTACGGTAATAAAGCCGTTATGCATCCAGTATCTTGAGAATATTTTTCCGCTGCAAGCCTCGCTCTGTGCAATTTCGTTTTCATGGTGAGGGAATATAAGGTCTTCGCCGCCGGCATGAATATCGATTGTTTCGCCGAGATATTTCTTTGACATAACCGAACATTCGATATGCCAGCCCGGTCTGCCATCGCCCCAAGGTGACGGCCAGCTGGGTTCGCCTTCTTTTTTAGGCTTCCAGAGAACGAAGTCGGTTGAATTTTTCTTTGCGGCGTCTGCCTCTACACGCTCGGACGCTCCGGCAATAAGCTCATCAAGGTTTTTCTTTGAAAGCTTGCCGTATTCCGGGAAAGATTTTGTATCATAGTATACAGTACCGTTATCCTCATAGGCATGGCCTTTATCGATAAGCTCCTGAATCATTTCGATTATTTCGGGCATTTCCTGTGTTACTCTCGGATGAACGGTTGCTCTTTTTACATTAAGACCGTCCGCATCATGGAGTGCCTCTGCGATATATTTTTCAGATACCGCCTGCATTGATGAATGCTCTTCATTTGCTCTTTTAATTATTTTATCGTCAACATCAGTGAAGTTCTGAACATATGTTACCTCATAGCCCTTATGCTCAAGATAACGGCGAACCGTATCAAAAACAACGTAAGGTCTTGCGTTTCCTATATGGATATAGTTATATACGGTAGGGCCGCAGACATACATTTTGACCTTTCCGGGCTCCATAGGAACGAATTCTTCCTTTTTTCTTGTAAGAGTATTATAGATTTTCATTGTTTTTCTCCTTTAAATAAAGCTTAAACGCTGTAATTTTATATTTTTTCGATAAGGCAGACCGCCTGTGCCGCAATGCCTTCGCCTGTGCCGGTAAAGCCGAGTCCTTCCTCGGTTGTTGCCTTAATGTTTATTTGGTCAACATCGCACTGAAGTGCATTGGCGATATTTTTACGCATATCCTCGATATGTGATGCAAGCTTAGGTCTTTGTGCAATCACAGTTGCATCAATATTAATTGTAGTATATCCCTTATCTTTAAGCAAGTGAAAAACCTTGTCCAAAAGAATAAGGCTTGATATATTTTTGAAATCATCGCTGTTATCGGGAAAATGTCTGCCTATATCACCGAGAGCCGCCGCTCCCAGAAGAGCATCCATAACCGCATGAACAAGCACATCTGCATCGGAATGTCCGAGAAGGCCTTTTTCGTAGGGTATATCAACTCCGCCGAGAATAAGCTTTCTGTCTTCGACAAGCTTATGCACATCATAGCCCTGTCCTATTCTTATATTACTTTTCATCAAAAACCAACCTCCACCGCATTATTTTATAATAATACCATTATACACGATATTTTTCAACGGAATAAAAAACCGACTTAATAATTTTTAGATTGACATTAAAAATTTAAAGGCAGAAGTCACATATTACAGTGAAATCTGCCTTTATATATAGGAGAAAAAAGAAGAAAACTATTTAATTAATTACCGCTTCCGATATTGTCTGTTGTTCGGAAACAGTCGAAATATTACCGAAGGCACTGCCTGTCATTGTTACCATCATAAAGGCAAGGCACAAAGCATAGGCATTTTTTCCGTTTGCCGCTTTTTTGGATTTACGTTTTATTTTAAGCTTCATCAGCATCACTCCTGCCTTTGTTTTATGAGGATATTATAACTGCCGCTTATTAACAGAATGTGAATGAATAATGAAATTTTTCTAAGATATACATTAAATATTATGGGGCTTTGCCCCAAACCCCAAAAACCTTTGAAAAGGTTTTATCTAAACTTTTACAAAATATTTCTGCGTAATATTTTAAAGAAATCAGCCGCAAAATAATTTTCTAAAATTTAAGATATGCTATAAAGTATATCTTTCACCACCCACTTATGGTATAATTATTATTGTATTCAATCCCGGCATAAGGAGGTAAAAATATGAACAGCATTAAAATAGAATGGTTCGGACATTCGTGCTTCAGAATAAGCTACGGCGGCTTCAGTGCCGTTATTGATCCCTACGAGGACGGATACATTCCCGGTCTTAAGCCATTAAGGCTGAGTGCCGACGCCGTTTACTGCTCTCACGGGCATGGCGACCACAATGCAAAGGAGCTTGTGGAGCTTTCCGGCAGAACTGACAATCCGTTTAAAATTACCGAAATACACAGCTGGCATGATGATGTGAAAGGTGCCAAGCGTGGTGCAAACATAATTCGCATTTTTGAAGCAGACGGCATAAAAATAGCTCATTTCGGCGACATCGGCTGTTTCCCGACCGAGGAGCAGAAGATACTTTTATCCAACCTTAATGCGGCTATGGTTCCGGTAGGCGGATTCTATACAATGGAGCCGAATTACATTCACAACCTTGTGAACGAGCTTAAGCCGGAGGTTGTTATTCCCTGCCATTACAGCGGCTCGGATTATGGCTTTAACGAGATACAGAGCGTTGATGCGTTTCTGGAGCTTGAGGACAACATAAAGTTTTTGGATACCAATACAACAGAAATAGAAAAGCATAACGAACACAAGATTGTTGTTTTAAAATACAAATAAACCTATAAACTGCCCTTTCGATATGGAAAGGTGCAGTTTTTGTATATATAAAGGAGAATATATTTTGAAATTTAATCGTTTTGAAGATGTGTCCGGTACATATGTCGAAGAAATTTCCGGTCAGACACAAATCGGCTATTCCATGAGCGACACAACAGATTTTTATGACATGATTGAATGGACGAAAAACGGCGAATATCCCGGTTCAGTCATTTCTTTTTATGACTATGGCAACGGCAAAATTTATAAACCGTTCCAAAAGCAGAAAAACGTGTTATACGGAAAACCTGTATATTTGAAAAATTATTTCTGGTTTTTACAGGGAGATTACAGCACAGGAAAAATCACTCTGTTCAGATACCTTCCGAACGAAATGCCGGAGATAATTACACAGCTGGATATATCGGAGGTGAATCCTTATAACCTATGTATTATCGGTGAGGACATCAATATCATAAGCGATGATGATGAGCTTATATGCTATTATCCGAAAAAATTCAGATTTTCAAAAGACACTAACGAAGGTGTGTCCCTTATAGCAGACGGAAAGGTTTATCTTTCCGCATGGATAGAAGAAGGCTGGGACGATAAAAACGATTGTGCCGGCGAAAATTACAAATATTATGAGAAAATAATCGTAAGAGATTTTGACGGAAATATTTTATCGGAGGAAATCGGCTGTTTGCAGAAACGCTCTGACGGAACATGGTGGATAGCATAAATTAAGTCCGTTGTGCACTGTTATTTTTCCGCTATCGGTGCTATACTTTATTCATTATGACAGATATATTATTTAAAAACATAAACATAATCGACGGAACAGGCAGAAAAGCCTATATCGGCGATGTAGGTGTTAAGGACGGAAAAATCTGTACAGGCGAGTACCCATCGGCGGAGGTTATCGACGGTAACGGACTTACTCTTTTGCCCGGCTTTATTGATGTACACTCACATGGCGATATAAATTATCTTGACGACTTTGCCTCTCTGTCCAAGCTTTCACAGGGAATTACAACACAGGTTACCGGAAACTGCTCTATTTCCATGTTTCCGATCAGGGACATTGCCGGCTTTACAAAATTTGCAAAGGGCTTCTGTGGCCAGCCGACATTTCCGGAGAATGTATCCGCATTGAGCACTCCCGAAGGCTATGCCGAAGAGCTGGAACGCACTGAAAAGCGTCTGAACTTTGCATACTATACGGGTATGGGCTCACTAAGGCTTTATGCCATGGGATACAGCACAGACAAGCCTTCCGAAAGGCATATGGACATAATGAAGGAAATGCTTGCCCGCTCAATTGAAAGCGGTTCGCTCGGCTTAAGCACAGGACTTGTATATGTTCCCAACTGCTATTCGCAGAAGGAGGAAATACTTGAGCTGCTCAAGGTAATAAAAAAATACGACGCTTTTTATGCAACCCATGTAAGGAACGAATCCAACCGAGTTATCGAAGCATATGACGAGGCACTGGAAACCGCATACGAGGCAGGCGTTACCCTGTTTCTTTCCCATTTCAAAGCGGCAGGAAGAACCAACTGGGGAAAGCCGCACAAAATTTTGCAGAAGGTAAGCCAATACAAGGCAAAGGGCATGAAAATAACGCTTGACCACTACCCTTATCTTGCCGGAATGACTGCACTCAACGTATCTATTCCGCCGGAATACAGAAAGGACGGAAACGAAAAGCTTGCGGAATATCTTGCGGACGAAAGTATTGTAGAAAAAATTCGTCAGCGGATGTCTGCACCCGTTGACGATTATGAAAACTATGTAATTGCCTGCGGCGGCTTTGACGGCGTTCTTGTTTCAAGCTGTCCCTTTGACCATTCCGCCGACGGAATGACGGTTTCCGAATATGCCGAAAAGGTCGGAATGGAGCCGTTTGAGGCATACATAGATATTTTACGCAAAAACAAAGGCTTAGGACTTGCGGTTTATTTCCATATGTGTGAGGACGATCTTCTGGAGATTGCCCAATATCCCGATACAGTAATCGGCTCTGACGCACTTTTCGGTATGCCCGGAGAAAACATTCATCCGAGAGCCTTCGGAACATTCACACAGGGCTACGATTTATATGTACGGAACAAAGGAATATTCACCGCAGAAGAATTTGTACATCGTGCGACAGGACTTGCGGCAGAAAGGCTCGGCTTTAAGCACAAGGGCGTTATTGCCGACGGATACGATGCAGACCTTATACTCTGCGATTTATCAAAGCTGAAGGCAACCGCAACCTACAAAAACTCAAATCAGGTTTCGGAAGGCATTAAGACCGTTTATGTAAACGGAAAAGCCGCTTATGCCGACGGCAGGCTTACCGAAAACTTCGGCGGAGGAGTTATAAAAAGAGATAAATAAAACAAGACAGCCATGTCGAATTTACGCAACAATAATACTCTGCGTTTCGGCATAGCTGTCTATTATTTTCAATATATTTTCATCGGCATTTGTTTCGGAAATATCGCAGAAGCCGCTTGTATAGCCGTTCAGAATGTATTTTCCGCTTTTATACTCAAAATACAAGTCAAGCCTTCCGAGATAGTGGCGTTCCTCTCCTCCGCTCTGGACAATGGGAATTTCGTTTCCGGAGTGATTTTTTATTCTTATTGGACGTTTAAGCGCATAGTGGTCATCTGCACCGAATACGGCGGAAATACCGTCTGTTTCGGCAATATTTATATCCACGTTTATTCCGCAATGGGACAGCACAACCATTATATCACATTTATTTTTAAGCTCATTTGCCACTCTTTCAACGGCTATGTCACCTCGTTCAAAATACTTGTCGGATACCTCCTCCCAGTTACGCTCTTTTGGCTTTAAAGAAGTCACACCGATAATGCCGATTTTCACACCGTTAATGTTTTTTATGAAATAGGGATTAAAGCCGTCCATATATTTTTCTGTGGATTTATAGATTACATTGGCACAAACAGGCTCAAAAGCAGCATTATTTATTATATCAGCGAGCTGGCGATTTGATTTTTCCGCCGTTCCATCACCGAAAGGAACACGAAAATCGTTATTGCCGGGGACCCATGCGTCATAACCCATTGCACAGAAAATATCCCTTTCGACCATTCCGGAGAAGCTCTGATATTCGCCTCTCAGAAATATATCGCCGCTGTCCAGAAGAAGGATATTTTTCTCTTTTCTGCGGATTTCGTTCACAACGGTGCTGTATTGCGGAAGTGAATCAATATTTCCATGAATATCGTTTGTATGAAGAACTGTCAATTTGAACAAAGCCGATTTTTTCATAATGATCATCTCCATAAAATAAATTTACTGCACTTTTATGATAGCAAAAGACCTCATTTATTTATATCACAGAGGTGTTAAAAAACTGTTTAATTATTGTAAATCAACCAAAAATATTAACGAAATTTCAGTTACAATATTATATAATATTCATCTTGTCCAATTGTAGGTTTGTCAAACATATGTTACACTGAACCACAAAAATTTCTTAATACTTCATTAGGCGTTTTCCAGTTCAATGGCCGCATAGGAAAGTTGTTATAATCCCTTTGGTTATATTGCTT